>Ga0209395_1002655_pt1 | contig 22998 bp, 22 predicted proteins | sample GOMGulsemesocosm_3_FD_184635 | JGI IMG/M metagenome (GOLD analysis project Ga0209395, IMG submission 184635) | Methane-oxidizing microbial communities from mesocosms in the Gulf of Mexico - GOM9D Gulf of Mexico (SPAdes) (version 2) | ecosystem: Environmental > Aquatic > Marine > Cold seeps... | reverse complement strand
AGTTTTTGCTTGGCGACAATAGCGCTGTGGTACCACCTGATCCCTTTCCGAACTCAGCAGTGAAACGCAGTTGCGCCGATGGTAGTGTGGGGTTTCCCCATGTGAGAGTAGGTCATCGCCAAGCGCCTAATACAATAATCCCTGTTGACTAACGTCAGCAGGGATTTTTTCGTTTTAGAGCTTTGACGACAGGCAAGGTTTACGAACGATATCCACCCATCGCCATCGTATCTAGTGCACCTAGCTAGCCATCAAATCCAGAATAATCCCTGTTGACTCACGCCGACAGGGATTTTTTCGTTTTAGGGCTTTGACGCCGATGACCTACTCGAACATGGGATAAATAAAGCATGACGAAGGCAGTTCCTTTAGTGTGAGTGTAGGGCGAGTATCGCGACAGCGATGTTTCACGAGCAGTGTCCACCCATCGCCAGCGTATCAAGTGCACAACGGTTTTTATCAGGCGTACTTACACGAGGGGAAGGTTGAGAGCCTGCCACAGGCAGTTTCAAATCATGTGATAGTAGGGCGAATATCGCGTCAGCGATGGTTTATGAGCAATGTTCACTCATCGCCTTCGTATTGAGTGTATCAAGCTAGCAATCAAATCCAGAACAATCTCTGTTGACTAACGTCAGCAGGGGGACGTTTTAGGGCTTTGACGAGGATGAGCTACTCGAGCATGGGATAAACAAAACATGCCGGAGGCATTTCCTTTAGTGCGAGTATCACGTCTGCGATGTTTCACGAGTAGTGTTTACCCATCGCCAAGCTTGCTAAGCCATAAATACCAGAACAATCCCTGTTGACTATGTCGATAGGGATTTTTTCGTTTTAGCGCTATTAATTTTGGACAGAAAGAAATGATTAATAATCATTTCCGAGATACTCCAAGCTAACAACTGGCCAATGCGTATAGTGAGTGTAGGGTAAATATCGCGCAGCGATGGTTCACGAGCTGTGTATGCCCATCGCCAACGTACCAACAGAACCAAGCTAGAAACAAATCTAGAATAATCCCTGTTTATTAATATTAGTAGGGGGCGTTTTAGGGCTTTATTATCGGGCAGAAAGAAACGGTTAATCAAACCATAAAAAAGCCACTAATAATATCGTTATTAGTGGCTTTATAATGCTACATAGTGTTTAAACTATGTCCTTACTGAATAGATCTACTTGGTCCATTTCGCACTAAATCTTGACCAGCTTGAAATACCTCTTCAGTTACCCAACGAGATAATATCAATTGTTGCTTATCATCTAATACGGCAACAAATCGACGACCGTCTTTGTTGCTGGTTGCTAGTGCAACGCCTGCTACATTTGTTAAACCCAAACCACCGCTTTCAACTGAAAGCAGGAAGGTCTCTAAATCTTCAAGGTTGCTGATTGTATCTGCTTCATTGTTCATATCGTTAGTCTCTTGCTAGGTAAAATAAATAACTGAGAATGTTACGGTGTTTCAGTTTTTTAGGCAACTTTAGCTAACTAATTACTATTTTTGCTAACTCTTCATTTGCAGGTAACTTATCTGCAACTCGATTACCTGTTGCACAATGATATGCTAATCCAGTCATCACCTTTTTAAAAACCCCTTTCATAACAGGGCGCATTATTAGTTGCCCCATTAACCAGCCAAGTGGTCCTGCTTTTACCACAAAGTCTGCTGACATATAAATTTCACAACTGTTTTCATCAATCTTTTTCACTCGCATTTCTGCAAGCATACTTTTTAATGGTAGTGTGAATTCTGAAAGTTCCATTTTGTAACCTTCACCTTGTTGATACTCAGTAATCTGTTCAACTAGGCTAGAGCCATCGGAAAATGTGCACTTGCGTTTTACCCCTACACCAGATGTTATATCACCCACTATTGGCGAGGATGTTATTGTTGTTGCAAATTTTTCAACGCTACTAAAGTCTTCAAGTACTTTCCAAACTTTAGTGGCAGGTAAGTTCACTTTGATTGTATTTTCGCTATGGTGTGCCATTTTAAAATTCCTTCTTTTTAGTTTTATTTATTCACTGGTTTTTATCTTGCTTTTAAACCTTTAATAATTATCTCAATCGAACAGGTTAGATCTTTTTCAAAATCAGGTGTTAATATTTGAAACTCTTGCATTTCATATATTTTTTTCAGGGCATCACTCTGAGAGTTTGCTGCCCAGTAATTTGCGGTTGCTGCATAACTAAGGGTCAAAAACTTAAATGCTTTTTCATCCTGAAGTTTTGGGTAAACTCTGCTTATCTCAACAGCGATTGAATACAACAAGCTTTTAGCAGTAGTTTTAAACTTTAAAAGTTGCTCAAAAGAGCTATTCTTTTCCAGTGCTATAAAAAGAAGTGGGGTTAGATCCAAAAACTCAGGGTGTGCTACTTGTGAGGCTACCCATGATTGTGCAAAATGTTGTATATCCTCATCTACTTGCATAGCTTGTAAACGCTGATTGCAATCCTCTACCCACTTTTCAAATAACACCGTAAATACATTTAAAAAAATGTCCTCCTTAGAGGAGAAATAGCGGTACATATTGGACTTTGTAAATCCCGCTTCTGCAGCTATTCCATTAAAGCTAACCTTGTCGTAGCCGTTGCGTTTAAACAGGGTATATGCGGCCTTATATATGGCCTCTTTCCTTTCACTTTTCTTTTCATCTGTTGTTGCGCGTTGCCAATTCATCCCTTATCCTTAGGTGACTATCAGTCTCTTATTTTATTGTAAGAGACCGATAGTCTCTAGTCAAGTTTTCTGTTGAGAATTATATTTTTAATATTATTAACTTCCCTACTTGAAATTAACCTTAATCCCCCCATCTCTTTTATATCGTTTAATTCTTATTACTTAAAGAGAAAGAGATATTATGGAACATCAACAAAATCATACTTTTAGTGCCGACACAGGTAAGCTTCTTAAATTAATGATCCACTCTTTATATTCTAATAAAGAGATCTTCCTACGTGAGCTTGTTTCTAATGCTGCTGATGCTGCCGACAAATTACGTTTCAAAGCGCTTTCTGATGGTGCTCTTTTTGAAAATGATGCCGACCTACGTGTACGTTTAAGCTTTGATGCAGAAGCTAAAACAGTAACAATTAGTGATAACGGTATTGGTATGACACGTGATGAAGTGATTGAACATTTAGGTACAATCGCTAAATCAGGTACAAGTGATTTCTTTGAACAGCTTTCTGGCGACCAAGTAAAAGACTCTCAGTTGATCGGTCAGTTTGGTGTTGGTTTCTACTCTGCATTTATTGTTGCCGATAGCGTAACTGTTAATACTCGTAAAGCCGGTGAAGAGGCTTCTACAGGTACATGTTGGCAGTCAGCGGGTGAAGCAGATTACACTGTTGCAGATATTACTAAAGCAGATCGTGGTACAGAGATCATTTTGCACCTTCGTGAAGATGAATCTGAATTCTTAAACGATTACAAACTACGTACTATCGTGTCTAAATACTCTGATCACATCAGTATTCCTGTTGAAATGTTTGCTGAAGAAGTCGCTGAAGTTGAGAATGAAGATGCGGATAATACACCTGCTGTGCCAGCACACTGGGAAGCAATCAACAAAGCAACTGCACTATGGAGCTGCGCTAAATCTGAACTTAAAGATGAAGAATACCAAGAGTTCTACAAACATATCGCTAACGACTTTGAAAATCCATTAACGTGGAGTCACAACAAAGTTGAGGGCGAGCAAGAGTACACAAGTCTTTTATATATCCCTAAACGTGCACCATTTGATATGTGGAACCGTGAAAAAGCACACGGCTTAAAATTATACGTTCAACGTGTATTCATCATGGATGACGCTGAGCAGTTCATGCCAACTTACCTGCGTTTCGTAAAAGGTATTTTAGACTCGAACGATTTACCACTAAACGTATCACGTGAAATTCTTCAAGATACACGTACTACAGGTAAATTACGCAGCGCATGTACTAAACGTGTTCTTTCAATGCTAACTAAATTTGCTAAGAAAAACGATGAAGAGTACAACGAATTCTGGAAAGAGTTTGGCCAAGTATTAAAAGAAGGCCCTGCTGAAGACGTTGCTAACAAAGAGAAAATTGCTAAACTATTCCGTTTCTCTTCAACTGAAACTGACGTTGAAGCGCAAACTGTTTCTTTAGATGCTTACATTGGCCGTATGAAAGAAGAGCAAGATAAAATCTACTTCATCACTGCTGATAGTTTTAATGCCGCTAAAAACAGCCCGCACTTAGAGATTCTTCGTAAGAAAGGTGTTGAAGTTTTATTACTAAGCGACCGTGTTGATGAATGGTTATTAAGCCACTTACCTGAGTATGACGGTAAAACATTCACATCAGTGACACAGGGCGATTTAGACCTAGGTAAACTGGATAGCGAAGAAGATAAAAAAGAGCAAGAGAAACAAGAGACTGAATTTGCAAGTTTTGTTGAGCGTGTTAAAACAGTATTAGGTGATAAAGTAAAAGACGTACGTATTACGCACCGTCTAACATCTACACCTTCTTGTATCGTTGCTGATAACGACGACATGAGTACACAAATGTCTAAACTGATGGCGCAAATGGGTCAACCAGTTCCTGATAGCAAGCCTATCTTTGAGCTTAACCCTGAACATGTAATGGTGACTAAATTAGCTGATATGGCTGATGAAGAGTTATTTGCACAGTGGTCAGAGTTATTACTTGAGCAAGCTGTACTGTCTGAAAAAGGCAGCTTAGATGATCCATCTGAGTTTGTTAGCCGAATCAATAAACTACTTTTAGCTTAATCGCTCATAAATGAAACAAAGGCCAGCTTTATGCTGGCCTTTTGCGTTGTTATTATTGAGAAAAATGCATTAACCGTGTAAATTTCTCGTTCACTTTAAAAAACACAGAAGGATGTAAGCATGCGCATTATCTTATTAGGTGCTCCAGGCGCTGGTAAAGGTACACAAGCTCAATTCATGATGGATAAATATGGTATCCCACAAATCTCTACGGGTGACATGTTACGTGCAGCTGCGAAAGCGGGTACTGAACTAGGGTTAAAAGCAAAAGAGCTAATGGACGCAGGACAACTTGTTTCTGATGAATTAATTATCGGTCTTGTTAAAGAGCGTATTGCGCAAGATGACTGTGCTAAAGGTTTCCTTTTAGATGGTTTCCCTCGTACTATCCCACAGGCTGATGCAATGAAAGCTGCCGGTGTTATTATCGATTTCGTTCTTGAATTTGATGTGCCTGACGAAGAAATCGTTAAACGTATGGCGGGTCGCCGTGTTCATTCTGGCTCTGGTCGTACTTACCACATCGTTTATAACCCACCAAAAGTGGAAGGTAAAGATGACGTAACAGGTGATGATTTGTCTATCCGCCCAGATGATGAAGAGTCAACAGTACGTAAACGTCTTGATATCTACCATTCACAAACAGCTCCCCTCATTAGCTACTACCAAAAAGAAGCTGAGCAAGGTAATGGCGCGCATCATAAATTTGATGGTACTAAAGCAGTTGATGTAATCAGTGCAGAGCTACAAAATATTCTTGGTTAAGCCAAATACTGCTTAATATTAAGGATCGGCTTCGAAATTACTTGATCTTTTGTTTTCAAAATAACTAGTCTGTTAAGTTTTTTGGGAAACAATTTAGAGTAAGTTATTTGGTAACGATTCCTGAGGGGCGAAAGCCCCTTTTTTGATGGGGGAACAAATGAAAAAAAAACGTGCAGTTTTATTAGTTAATTTAGGTACGCCTGAAAAAGATAATCCTAAAAGTGTTAAAGCATTCTTAAAACAGTTCCTTTCCGATAAACGTGTTGTTGATTTACCTCGATTACTTTGGTTACCTTTATTAACCTTTATTATTCTTCCTTTTCGTACTAAAAAAGCCACCCAAGCTTATCAAAAAATATGGACGCCAACGGGCTCACCCCTACGAATTATTACAGAGCGTTTAATTAATAAATTAGGTGCAGCGTTAGAGAAACATGAGATCGATTGTGACTTTGCGATGACCTATGGAAAACCAAGTATTGCAGAAACCATTATTAAATTAGAAAAAAAAGGGATCACAGACTTAACCATTATCCCTCTTTACCCACAATACTCTGTTTCAACTACAGCACCTGTGTTTGATCAAGTTGCTGATTTAATCAAAACACAGATTAATTTTCCGGCAATTAATTTTAAGCATGATTACCATGATCACCCTTTGTACATTGACGCATTATGCCAATCTATTAAAAAACAGTGGGCTGAACATGGGAAGTCAGACAAACTGGTGTTTTCGTATCATGGTATCCCTAAGCGTTACGTCACTAATGGTGACCCTTATCAAAAGCAATGTGAGCGTACCACTGAACTAGTGGTTAAACAGCTTGGATTAGAGGAGTCTCAGTACCTATTAGCGTACCAGTCTCGCTTTGGTAAAGAGGAATGGTTAATGCCCTATATGGATAAAGAGCTCGTTTCACTTGCACAGTCTGGCTGTGCTTCGGTAGATGTTATCTGCCCAGCCTTTGCAACAGACTGCCTTGAAACATTAGAGGAGATGGGAATTGAGAATGAACTGTTGTTTCTACAAGCAGGTGGACATAAGTTTAATTACATTGAGTGCCTAAATGATGGAAATGCACATGTTAAGTTATTAGCATATTTGGCTTTTAACCGATGAATAAACTTTTCACTGTAATGTTACTGATTTTGTTAGCGGGTTGTTCAACAGCGCCTAAAAGCAATGGGCCAACAAAAACGGCTAATAAAAACAAAGCACCAACTCAAACCCAAAATATGGGAGAGGATCAACTGCTTTTTTATCTCTTGCGTAAAGAGTTCGCTTATTGGCAAGGCACCCCTTATCAATTAGGTGGAAACAGTAAAAATGGTATCGACTGCTCCGCATTTGTGAAAAATGTTTATCACGATAGCTTCAATCTAAAGCTACCGCGCACAACAGCAACTCAGGTTAAGAAAGGTTATCTAGTTTACAAAGATCAGCTACAAATAGGTGATTTAGTATTCTTTAAAACCGGCTGGAACATTCGCCATGTGGGCATCTACATGGGAGATAATAAATTTATGCATGCCTCAACCAGTAAAGGGGTGATCACCTCATCGCTAGACAATGTTTATTGGAAGAAAAAGTATTGGCAAGCCAGACGTATTCTGGACTAACTAGAGGAAAGTAGATGCTCTCTTTATACCTGACCTATGCGTTATCTATCACGCTACTTATATCATCACCTGGGCCGGTGATTTCATTGGTTATTTCTGACTCCAAACATGGCTGGCCAACAGGCACCATTTGGGGCGGGGCTATTTCTGCATTTTTATTGCTCGCTATTTCATTATTAGTGATACATTTTGCATTAGTGATTGATGAAACGTTATTAGATTGGGGCAGGGTACTTGGCGGCTTATACCTCGCTTATTTAGGGCTTTCAATTCTGCGCAGTAAGCAAAAACTTTCAGCAGCCAAGTCACATCACCACGATTGTTTTTGGCGAACCATGAAGGTGGGGTTATCAAACCCTAAAGATATCCTGTTTTTCTTAGCTTTTTTACCCTCTTTTATCGTCGCTGGGCAATCATTTTTTGAGCAGTCAATGATCTTTCTTGCTATATGGGTCGTGGTGGATATGCTGATCATGGTTGGCTATGCGGGCATGGCCAAAAAGTTATTAGAATATGCTTTCTGGCAAAAGGCATTGTTTTATCTGCCGGGGATATTTATGGCTTTGGTAGGTAGCATTTCTCTATACCTTGGCGCGATGAATTTATTTGCTTAAACCTTTAACAAAAGTTATCAATGAATAACCTAATCTAGCCCCTTTACAGGGGCTAGGAAATAGTTACACAGCGTACCAATAACCTTTATTAATTAGTTTAGTAAACAGCGCCATTGCTTGTTGATCACCTTCAATTAAAGTTAACAACTCACTGCCCACTTCATCTTGGTCACAAAGTAGTTGGCCTAACTCACTACAGCCTTCAAAGTTAAATTGTTGGCCGTTAATGAATATCAATGACGGTGTTTCTTCAAAGTACATCGCACGTAAACCACCCAGGCGCATAAACTGTGCACCTTCATTGAGCTCTTCAATAATCTCGTCATTAGTATGTGGCACTTCTGGTGGTGCAATATCCAAGTCGTGCTTTGCTTCACTGAGCATTTTACCCATTAAGGGAATGATTTGCTCTGGTGTCGCGCAACTTGCTAGCATGACACGATGTAACTCTTGTAACTCTTGGTTTTCTATTTGACCGGGCTTCTCCCTCACTTGCATCACTCTGTCGCTATAACGTTCTGCATTTTCGTTGGTATCAATTAAGTGATCGGCAAAGCTGCTTAACAGATCATTTTGATCCGGGGCACGAAAACCGACGCTGTAATTCATTGAAGGTTCAACGGCGTAACCCTCATGTGGGTAACCCACCGGAATATAGAGAATATCGCCCGGCTCAAGCTCTACGTCGATAATTGCGTCAAAGCTTTCACAATGTTTAAGTGCGCCATGCGCTGCAAATTCAGTTAGTGCTTGTTTATCACCCACACGCCAATGACGTTTACCAAGGCCTTGAATAATAAACACATCGTAGTTATCGATGTGCGGTCCAACGCCACCTTTTGGGGTGGAGTAACTGATCATCAAATCATCGATACGCCAATTAGGTAAAAAACGGAAAGGGCGTACCAGTTGCTGTGCATCTTCATGCCAATTATCTACAGCTTGAATCAGTAATGTCGCACCATCATCTTCTAGTTTTTCAAAGCTTTCAAAGGGGCCACATTCTGCTTGCCATTGCTGTTTTTTATCTCGATATACAAGGCGGCTTTCCACCTCTTCTTCCATTGCAAGCCCCGCAATTTCATCGGGCAGGATAGGGTCGTTAAAATCGACGAACCCCTGTTTGATGACCGTTGGTTTTTTCTGCCAGTAAGTATCAAGGAAGTGGTTTATTTCTAGATTAAGTTCAAACATGGGGAGCCTCTGAAAAGTAGATATCTAGTATTATTGTAAGCGAAAAAAACAATAAGTTCAGAAATACTATATATCGATGCTTGGACTCTAAAGCGCCTTATAGTTTTTTAAGTCAAGGTTGGCGGTTTACCAGCATGACTAAGACTATTTATCCATTTAATTAACCTCTATATAGTGGTTTTAGGCTGTCGATAATCTTTACATTCTTCACTTTTTAATCGTCCTGTATTTCTGTAACCAACTGAATATTAATGTGTTGTTGTTTTTGGTATATTACTTGCTTATGCTGCCATTAGTTACAGTAAAACTATTTATATTAAACCAAAGGGATTTTCATGAACAATAAACTGCTAAATATAGCTTTGATTACAATCGCATTAACAACAAGCTGTTTTGCTAATGCTGGCTTGATTACATTAAACGGACCTAGTGCGAGTAATGTTGATGATTTAGCGCCGACTTTCGTTAATATTGCTTCATCAGATTCTGGTGTTATTAATGACTTAGATTTAGCAATTAAGATGACAGGGGTTAGTTTTGATTTATCAGTCTCTTTAACTCATATCGAGACTGGTACCGATGCGACTATTTGGCTAAGTGATAACCTTAATGGTGGACATTTTTTCACTGATACTAATACTATTTTTGATGATGAGGCTGCTCTTGATTTCCACCCTAACTATGGTTCGGTAGCTGCACCAGCATTTCGCTCTGTTGATTTACTGTCAATATTTGATGGCGAACAAATTGCAGGAACATGGCAGTTATCAATTGCCAATACAGGCTGTTGTGCAGGGGAAGGTGATGAATTAGTTTCATGGAGTGTTATTGCAAACGTAACTGAAGTTCCTGAGCCATCAACATTAGCTATTTTTGCATTAGGAATTATTGGCTTAGCAACACGTCGAGTTAAGAAAAAGTCTTAATATAGCCTTTATTATGCAAAGCTTGAATGCATCAATTGTAATGATTGGTGCATTTTTTTATTAATAATAACGATGTTTAATCTTACAAACTTAAGTAACACCTTCTGCTAAGCAACTACAACAAGCCCATCCCCTACACCCGTTTATCGATTAGTTGTCCACATTGCTGTTTTATTAAATTATGTAACCACACCTGCGTAGCAGAGTGCAAACATCGAGGGTGCCAGTGAGTGAAGGTTCAAAGGGCAACGGTTTTACAATGAGGTGATGCCTTTCTGCTACTAGGTAAGCGAGACCTACGGGTTCCGTCATAATCAATGGTATTTCTCCATAGTCGCTAGGGTTACCTGTAAATGATATGCGCATAATACTATTTTAGGTTTTGAATGGTCCATGAGTGCTTCTAGTTCATCACTAATGATAATCAAAGTATGCGGGTGGTGCTTTGACTGCATGCAAAAATACTCACTAAACAAAGGTTTCCATAGGTTGTAGGGCCTCTACTAAATAAAAGAAAGCTCATATCACAACAACAGATCTGTTAACAATAAATAGAGTAGTGAACATGGTATTTTGTTCTCTATTCTCGATAGGAGGCACCAATGAAAGGGCGCTCATTACACGTTGCAATTATTATCGTAACTGCTGCATTAGCTAGTTTTATTGTTTGGCAAACAGGTGAGCAACAAAAGTTTGCTATTGATAATTTTGGCTTCTTTAAAAAACAGCAAGATAACTTAGTGGTTCAATATGGGCAAAAGTTATTTTGGCTGGATGCTGATAAACAGTTAACCAGAGAGCTTGATAGTAATGAATTAGGTTTAAAGGTGGTCGGTGACTACGACTTTTTTAGTAATGGTGATTTGCTAGTTTATCATCGTAAGCAACCGTTAACTTTATTAGGTAACATCAAAGTCTACCTACGTATCAGTAGTGATAAATTAACTAACCCTTCAATTACAGAGGGGGATGATGGCTTCTATCGTTGTCAGCTCTTAAATAAACAGTGTCAACGTTTTGGTTATCAACTGCCTTTGATTGAGCGTGGTTTTCGTGTTGTTATTAACCAAACAGATGACACTGTTTACCTTGCAGATACCAGTGCCTTCCACCTTTACAAAATAAGTCAATACGGCAGGCTATTGGCTTCTCAAGCAGGCTTTTCTTTCCCAAATCAGCTAAGTGTTGATAGCAATAAACTTTGGCTTGCTGACACCAATCACCACAGTATTGTGGCGATGAGCTTAGAAACAGACAGTTTTGCTTCGCAGTTAAGTCGCTTTGAAACTCTGCCCGATGAAATACATCAGTTCCCGCATCAGTTTGTTTTAAGCGGTGATAATATTTGGGTCAATATTGCTGATAACAGCATGTCTAACGGTTTGATTCAGCAATATAATCGTGGTGGAGAGTTAATCACTACAGCTGAACTACAACACATTAGTGATCCAACCTCGATGCTTATTTGGCAGAACAACTTACTGGTAGCTGATTTTATTACAGCGCAAATCGAACAGTTTAACTTAAAGGGGCAAAGTTTAGGTCTGTTTGTCATTCCTGCCTTAAAAGAGCTGTTAGTGCAGAGAGAGAGACAATGGGAGAAGGGGCAATTAATCTCTCAGTCTGGTCAATTAGCTTTTACTATTACGCTTATTTTAGGTTTTATTAGCGCATGGAAACTAGATGCAAAGGGGCGAAAAACAGATAGGCCATTTTCTGCTACGGGGCAGTCGACGAATACAGAGCAACAAGCTGATCTTGAGCAGATCAATGAGTTAGGCGTTGAGTGGTTGACTAACAATGCGATTAAATACAAAAGAAAGATCTACAAGATTGCTTTTTTCTACATGTTGCCACCAGTCTCCCTCTTCTTTGCTATCAATGTAGAGTTTGACTTAAACCAAGCAATATATAGTTTTGTTACTGTGTATATGTTCTTAGCGCTAGTTTTTTTCTATCTGATGAATTACCTAACCAGACTGAAAATTGGTGTCGATGGCGATAAAGTGCACCTTTATATACGCGGTAAAAAAGTAGTCGCGGGGCTCGATGAGTTAACGTTAAGCATTGGTTATCTCTTTTATGAAAATAACGTGATACCCGTTGGTAGTGGCCACTTTCTTCTGTTTGAAAGAGAGAAGTTACAGGCGCAACTATTATCAAAAATAATAAACAACGATGCCAGTTTTTCTAGCGACAGAGTTAATCGTCGTTTGTGGAAGCTGAAAGAGCCGATTTTTGTAAGTTCATTGTTGGTGTTTATGGTGCTGTTTTTCCTATGGTGAAATTGATAAATAGATTATTTCCAATGAGAGGTTATATGTTTAGGTGCTACTCGATTTTATTGATCAGTTTCTTATCGGTGAGTTATTCACCGCGTGTAAATGCGGAGTATTATGATCTGACTTTATGGCAAAGCATAAAAATGGGAGTCTATGGTTTGATCTCTGGCGCTTACTTAGAGCAGGAGAGGCCTGGTATTAAATCATCTTTCAAGCGAGGCAGTCAGCAGTCGATTATTGAGTTTGATATAAAAGCAGCTCAGAAGTTTTCAGGCACGCTTTACCTACCAATGTTATCGGCTACATTCAAAATAACCTCCCCAGATGGGACTGTTGTTTTTGATAGTAAAAATACAGCTGTGAAACATAACCGTGGCGCAAAAGATGACGCCGCTTATCCTTGGGTGCTCTATTTTTTACCGGAGCTGTTTTCTGAGCATCACTCAGGAAAGTGGCAAGTAGAGGTAAATTACCCAAATGCTGCAAGCTCAGGAGAAATATATTTAGCGCTAGGTAGCTCTCTTATCTTTAATAGTGAAATTAAAACTGATCCCTATTACCGCGTGCTATCAGACCGTTTAGATATTTCCGTTGATCTACATAGCAGCGGGCAAGCACCAGATAAAGTTGAAGCACGTTTTAATATCACTTTTCCAGATAAAAGCAGTGAACAATATATTGCCTTAGATGGTGGAGTCGGGGCTGATGCAACAAATCGCTATACAATAAATCAGACCTTGAACTATCAACAAACTGGATTACATGTTATTGAATCTGAAATGGATGTTTCCTATCTTGATGAGGTTTATACATTAAAATCGTTAAAAAACATTTGGGTAACAGAAGATCTTGCTAGCGTAGAGAAGGTGAAAATTATCACTGAATCAATCGCAGGTAGTTGTATTAAAGAGGTGAAGTTAATCGCTGATATACACCTTAAAAAATCGGGGAATTATAAGTTATTAGGCATTATTGAGGGCAGTGAAAATAGTTATTATGGTCCGAGTTTTGAACTTTTTTACGGTGAAGTGGGCTTGCATCAAGTTGAAATAAGTTACCCTAAAAAAGCATTACTCTCCTCTTTCTCAAAAAAGGAACTCATCACTTTTGCTCCTCTGCGAGTATTAAAAACAGACTATGAAAATCAGCATAAGAGCGGTTACAACGCATATTTAAACAGGTTCACTACAATCAACAACTCATTTCAGCTAGCGGATTTAAATTTTTGTAGAGAGGATATAGAGGTAGATAAAAGCTTTTTTATAGAAGAGCAAAAGCAACTAGGTAGCGATAAAATTAGCGCCTTACAGTTACGCTTTAATGTAGCGGTTAATGATGTCGCTTTATACGGTTATTATGTGAATTTTAGGGATAGCAGTAGTGATGACTATGGCAGTAGTTTTGGTGGGCGTTATCATGAGAGTTTGCTTGAAGAGGGAGACAATCAACTTCTCATCAATATTGATGCCAGTAGGCTGAAAGAATTTAAAGGCGGAAAAGTCAAAGCTGACTTTTATATCTGGAAAAAAGGCCAAGGTGCGCGTTTAGATAAAAGATTATCAACGACAATTCGAACTTACCAACCCAGTGACTTTTCAAATTAACACTTTATAAGGTGTTGTGTTACCTGCTGTATGTTAGGCCTTTAAACTTGGATTATTACAAACTCCAAGTTGCTATTCAAAGTCGTTTTCGAGCGCAAAACGATATAGAAAAAAGAGCCGAGGTATCAACTGGTTAAGCTTGAAAAATTGTGTGATTATCTTCTTTTAACAATTACAGTAACCCCATCTCCTGAACACGTTTATCGATTAATTGAGCACACTGTTCTTTTAGCAGATTACGCAACCACACCTGTGCCGCTGAGTGCTCACAACGCGGGTGCCAAATCAGTGAATATTCAAAAGGTTTAAACTCAAAGGGTAAAGGTTTCACAATCAGGTTGTGTTTTTCTGCCACTAGGTAAGCTAAGTCTGCGGGCACTGTCATAATCAATGGCATTTTATCAACAATCGCTAATGCCGCTTGTAAATGATAAGCGCGTAATACCGTTTTAGGCTTTTGAAAACCGCTAAGCGCTGTATCAATTAATGCTTTTACTCCGTCACTAATTGCTATTAAGGCGTGTGGATAAGCAAGATAATCAGTTAATGTTATCTCTTTCTCTGCGAGTGGGTGGGATTTTGATAACATACAAAAAACACTCACTAAACCAAGCTTTTCATGGTTTAACGGGCTGATATTTTGTGTCGGACGGCAGATCGCCATATCACAACCTTCGCTACTTAATTGTTCAAGTATATTCTCATGTTGAAGGGGTGGAAACTCCAAAGAGATATTAGGTGCTTGTTCATAAACCCGTGGTAATGCGTAGGGTAAAATAGTTTGCATCGCGTAATCGGTGGTGGCGATAGAAAAATGCAAATCACATTGCTTAGGGTCAAAGTTGTTAGGAGCTAGCACGCCACGTAATGACTCTAACGGTGCATCAACTGCAAGGCTAATCTCAATAGCGCGTTGTGTTGGTTGTAGGTGTTGTCCATGACGGATAAAAAGCGGATCATTAAGTAACTCTCTTAACCTGCCTAGCACACGACTCATTGCTGATTGGCTTAAGTTAAGCCTGACTGCGCTACGTCTGACACTGCCTTCTTCTATTAATACTTTTAACGCAACTAATAGGTTTAAATCGCGGCGGTAAATATCTTCTAGTTCCATATTATTACTCACTTTAATGCTGGTAGCAGAGGTACTTTTACCTAAGAGATTGTAACTTATATTTTTAATAGTTGCGCTTTATGCATGTCTGTTGTGATTTATTGTCATTTGTTTCATCTATTACCCTTAGATATTATCCGATCATCTTTTATGAGAAGGAAGGTGTTATGTTTTCACAATCACTTTTTGCACAGTTGTTACGGTGGTTATTATTGCTGCTGGTGACTCTGATTGCATTGCCACAATGCCAACCCTTAGTTGATGCCTTTGCACAACATGCAATCAGTGGTGGTTGTCATCTACAGGACTCTCCTCATCAGCATAATAAACATCAACATATGGAACATCACCAATGAGTATTTTTCGTTTTCCTTTTTTAGTTTGGGCTGGTATCGCCATATTGATTGTTAGCTTAGGCATTAGGCAGTCCTTTGGTATTTTCATGTTGCCGATTTCAGAGTCATTTTCCATGGGGCGAGAGTTCTTTAGTTTTACCATTGCGCTGCAAAACCTACTTTTTGGTGTGTTTCAGCCCTTTGTGGGTATGGCGGCGGATCGCTTTGGGCCTAAACGTATCATTATTTTAGGGGCGCTTTCTTATGCAACGGGCCTGTATTTAACCTCAATCACAACGGATCCTAGCTGGTTATACCTTTCGCTTGGTACTTTAGTTGGCTTTGGTTTAAGTGCCACCAGTTACGTGATAGTGCTTGGCGCTGTTGCACGTGTTGTACCCGCCCAGCATACGGCAAAAGCATTTGGGTTAACCACGGCTGCCGGATCATTTGGTATGTTTGCAGTGATCCCCGGCGCACAGTTTTTGTTAACGAATGTAGGCTGGCAGAATGCATTGCAAATATTTGCATTAATGTGTTGTGTGATCATCGCCTTTGCTTGTTTTATAAAAAGTGACAAAGCTTCAAGTGCTGAACAAGCGCCTATGATTGATAATCAAACCTTAAAAGAGGCACTTAAAGAAGCCTTTCATCATCGCGGTTATTGGTTAATTCATGCAGGTTTCTTTGTTTGTGGTTTCCATGTGATGTTTATTGCGACGCACCTGCCAAGTTACCTTGCCGATAAAGGTTTGCCAGTTGCTACTGCTGCGATGGCACTTGCTTATGTAGGCATATTTAATATTTTTGGTTCCTATTTTTGGGGCGTTATGGGGGATAAGTTTGATAAACGTTATGTGATGACCTCTTTGTACCTTATCCGTGCATTGGTCATTGCAGCGTTTGTCATTTTACCTGTCACGGTGGATACGGCAGCACTGTTTGGCGCAGCAATCGGTTTTTGTTGGTTAGGCACAGTGCCACTTACCTCGGGATTAGTACGGCAGATTTTTGGGGCTAGATATATGTCGACCTTATACGGGTTAGTGTTTTTCACTCATCAAGTAGGTAGCTTTTTAGGTGCTTGGGTTGGTGGAATCATTTACGATTATTATGGCTCCTATGAACCGATTTGGTGGACAACGGTTGTAATGGCACTCTGCGCTGCACTGCTTCATCTGCCGATTAATGATCGCCCTGTAGCGCGTTTAAGTGTTATGAGTGCCACTTAGCATTTACATTAATTGACTTGCATTGGTTGTTGCTTAATAGAGGCAAGTAACGGCTTTGTAGACTGGGTTAATACATTACCTAATATAACCAATACTAACCCCAATGTTGAATATATCGTCCAGTGATAGTCTTCAAAAATAGCTGAGGCAGCTAGCGCGACAACCGGGGTTAATACTAAAATATAAGCTGCATTACTGGCGCCTAAACGATCCACTAAAACAAGGTAAAAGGTAAAACCCAGTACCGAGGCTGGAATAGCGAGGTACAACAAACTACCAATATATTCAGTGGTGATGGAGAATTCAAAAGGTAAACCTCGAATTAATATAATGATTAATAGTGCAACACAGCCGTAAACCATTGCATAGCTGGTGGCTGTGAAGGGCTGAATGTTGTGTTTGCTATTGCGTATGCTGAGCATGTTACCCATTGAGAAAAGCCAAGTGCCTAAAAGTGCGAATAACAATCCATATAAGCTATCCTGTGACCAACCCGCCTGCAATAGGTCTCCTGCAAATAACAAGCTAATGCCGATAAGGCCAAGCATTGCACCTAACCAGAAATTTACGCTAGGTTTAGTTTGGTAAAAAAGCTTACTGTGGAAAGCGTTGAATAGTGGCGCTGTTGCCATTAATACTGCCACTAAACCACTGGGGATGTATAAAGTTGCACTGTAAAAAGCGAGGAAGTTACAACAAAACAGACAGATACCCTGTAGCGCGATAAAGGGCTGGTCTTGCATTTTTACCGGTTGCAGTTTTTTCCACAATTTACCGATAATAATCATAACAATCGCTGCAATAACAAAGCGATAAAAAATCGACAGTTCCATAGGCACAGTGCCCTGTTGCCACTTGATGGATATCCACGACAACCCCCAGAGAAAGATCATTGAGATATAGAGTAAAATAGACATAATAGTTCCTTAATTATTCATTAAGAATATGATGACAACTTTATGGTGTTGGAAATATCACCAAATGGGCAAAACTAACACAATATTGCGCTTTAATGGGGACGTCTGCTTAGTCTGAGTTGAGCTATCTGAGTTTAATGGTAATATTTTATGATGACTTCAATTAATTCTGCATCAGATCAATTGTCCGGTGTTGCCGATACTCATATTAAAATGAGGGCAACCAGCTTTGATCAATCACCCAGTAAAATCTGTTTACGACAAACGTCGTTAACGGAGTCATTATCATGGGCGCATTATCAAAATGAACATGAGCGTTTATATTATGTAAACAAAAAGCAACATACATTAAGTTTGTACCTCTCTGGCGGCTACGATACCCATCGTACTGATGTCTGCTCTGAATTTGGTGCGCCGGGCAAGTTTTGCTTGATGCCAAAGGACTCAGAAAGTCATTGGCAATTGGGACAAACACAGCAATTCATGCATCTGTATTTTGACGATGATTACCTCAAACAGTTAGCGTTAAAAGTATTTGATATTGATCCGCGTATGTTACAGCTACCAGAATTAACTTTTACTAATGATGCAGCCACAGAGGCGTTATATCGGCACTGTATAGCAAACAGTGATTGGAAAAGTAGCAACGACCATCTTGCTATGCAGCAAGTTACCAACACCATTCTTGTATCTATGTTACAAAATATGGGCATCACTAAACAGAATGTCGTTGTAAAAGGGGGCTTATCTCCTAAAGTTGCCAACTTAGTTTGCGATTATATGCAGGAAAATTTTCAACGTCAGGTTTATCTTGCTGAATTAGCAGAGCTTGCGCAGCTGAGTGAGTATCACTTTTGTCGTATGTTTAAACAAAGCCTCGCGCAAACACCCCAAGCGTATCTATTGGCTATTCGTATTGAACAAGCAAAACTACGATTGAACAAAAGGGAACACAGTATTGCAGAGGTGGCTTTGTTGTGTGGTTTTGCAAATCAAAGCCATCTGGGGCGCTACTTTAAAAAGTTGGTTGGTTTATCACCACGACAATATCGTCAATTGCTCAATGCTTAAGCATTTATTGTGTATGTGCTTGTACTAATTCGGCTATTTTAAGCGCATCATTTGTTTGCTGTTTGTTTAGTCCTTCAATAACTCCCTGTTTATTCACTTCTGGCTGATTTTGGCTAACCTTCCACTGACCGGTGATAGCGGTTATTTTTATTTCTAGGCCTACAATTGCGGGTAACATACGATTTATGTATTGCTCTGGCGTATCATGTATTGACCAAGGTGTCTCTTGTTCAGCCTCGTGTTGTTTGGTTAAGTTATCAAGCATTCTTAGTTTAAATTCATCATCAAAGCGGAATGTTAATACTCCTTTTACATGCACTGCCACATAGTTCCAAGTTGGCACCGCTCTGCCGTTGTCTTTTTTAGTGGGGTAGTGGTTGGGTGATATATAACAATTAGGGCCATGAAAAACCAACAATACCTCAGATTGCTCGTTAACGCTTTTCCACAGTGGATTTGCTTTTGCGATATGCCCCTGTAACACATATTTACCATTAGGTTTATCTAAGAAAAAGGGAATATGGTTAACCTCAATACCCGATTCAGAATGGGTGATTAGCGTTGCAAAGGGATGCTTAGCAATAATGTCGTGTAAATGATCTTGGTTATTTTGCTCAAATGCTTTTGGGATATGCATCGTCAATTCCTTTATAAAAGTGCTCTTACAGCTTTACTGTTAATTGTGCTTTTACGCTTGGCCATTCGTGATTGATAATCGAAAAAATGGCTGTGTTACGAAAGCTACCGTCGGACAAAATGCGATGGTGGCGTAAAATACCCTCAAAGGTCGCGCCTAAACGTTTGATTGCGTTACGTGACTTTGTATTATCTTCATGTGCCTTGAACTGTACACGGATAGCGCCAAGCTGCTCAAACGCATGTTTTAATAAACAATACTTTGCATGGGTATTGACATAACTACGCTGATACTTTGGTGTAATAAACGTAAAACCAACCTCTAAGGTTTTATCTTGCGTGCTGATTGCACAGTAACGTGTACTGCCAACTAACTCACCACTTTGTTTATCAAAAATTGCGAAGGCGATATGCTCTGCCTGTTGCGTCATTTTTTCAGAGTAAGCTAGCCAAGTAGCGCTTTGTGCTTTTGACGTACATTGGTCTGGCAAGGACCATTTCCATAATTCTGGATAGGCTCCTGCTAAATAAAAGTCATCAAGGTGAGCCATGGTTAATGGACGCAGGATGATTTTATCGGTGCTCAGGGTAATTGCTGTTGGCTTAAACATATTTATTCTCCTTGAAAGTTGGGCATATCATTATTGATCCGTGGTATAACTACAACGACCAGTTTTAAATAAATAGATAGACCAGAGGTGCGTTTTTATGAAAACCCTAAATTTGAACTTAGATAATTCAACCAAAAAATTGTACCTAAAAATAGCCAATGCCATTCGTTGTAGTATTGAGGAAGGTCATGTACTCACTCAAGAGAAGTTACCTTCTGCACGTGTGCTTGCAGAGCAACTTGTCGTGAACCGCCACACTGTGATGGCCGCGTATAATGAGCTGGTGGCACAAGGCTGGGTAGAAACAAAACCAAGGCAGGGTTATCGCGTAGCAGAATCGTTGCCGATATATGATTCTGTTAATACATGGCAACAAGATCAACAGGTTGTCCCTCAGCATCAATGGCGATTGGCGAAAGAAAATCCAACAGCAACAGGTCTAGCTGCAAGTCGTTATCAATATAACTTTGCTGGGGGAAATCCAGATATTGATCTTTTCCCCTTTAATGAATTTAAAGGTTTTATGAGTGATGCCTTAAATCGGCCCGATAGCAAAGAGTTAAATTACGGTGATAACAATGGTTTTGCGCCGTTTATTAAAGAGGTGAGTACCTATCTTCGCCGTGTAAGGTCGCTCAATAATAAAGAAATTATGGTGGTGAATGGCACACAAGAAGCGTTGTATATTCTCTCACAGGTGTTAATTAAAAATGGTGATAAGGTTGCCGTAGAAAGTCTAGGTTATCAACCTGCTTGGCATGCCTTTGAAAATGCAGGCGCGCAATTAATTGCTGTTAAACAAACAGACCAAGGTATTGATGTAGAGCACTTTGAAGTATTGATTAAAAAACATAAAATCCGCTTGTTATATCTTACACCACTGCACCAATACCCAACCACAACAACATTAAGCATGAGCAAACGTAAACAGATCTACCTGTTGGCACAAAAGCATAACATTGCCATTATCGAAGATGATTATGACCATGAGTTTCATTACAATAGCCAGCCCCTTGCACCTATGGCGGCTAATGATCCGGCGGCTTTAGTTATTTACCTGTCGAGCTTTTCTAAGATCATGTTTCCAGGGATCCGCCTTGGCATAATCGCCGTGGATAAATCACTTGTGCCACACATCGTAAATTATCGTACGTTAATTAATCACAAAGTAAATGTCTTAGCACAGGATGCATTGGCAAGGTGGATGAAAGATGGCGGTTTTGAGCGTCACCTGCGCAAAGCAACGCGTCTTTATCAAAAGCGTCGTTTGTGTATGGTTAAGCTACTGAATGAATTTCGTGATGAGGGCTTAGAGATTGAATTTACGGTACCCGCTGGTGGCATGGCACTGTGGGTGAATGTGGGGGGGAGTGCCTCTAAAGTCGAAAAACTTGCGTTGCAGCAGGGTATCTTTTTATTAGCAGAAAAACACTTTCATTTACATAAAAGCAACGATCAAGATAAGTATCTGCGTTTAGGGTTTGCTGGGCAAAGTGAAGAAAAAATTAGAGCAGGGATGTTGTTATTAAAGCCACTGCTTATTAAACAAGAATAAACCTTTTTCAGCACATGGGTCGCTTTGTCTTTTAATGTTGCGTATGGTGATCAACCGCTTACAAAAAATAGTGCATAAGGAAATAACTATGTTTTCGTCGAATAGGTTTAATTCTGTTCACTTTAATCGGGTGACTGGTTTATTGGCTGGTCTTGCTGTTGTAATGATTTGGTCTGGTTGGATCATTATCTCTAAGTGGGGGCTTTCTCGCGCGCTCACCGTCTGGGATGTGACGGGTATTCGTTTTATTACCGCGGGATTAATTGTTTTAGTTTATGCCTCTTTTAGCAAGTTTCCGATCAAGTCTTTATTTACCTTACCTATTATCACTTGTAGTTTAGCCTGTGGTTCACTGTATGTCGGTGCAAGTTTGATCGGGTTACTAATGTCTGATGCGGCTAATACTGGAGTGATCATTAACGGTACGTTGCCTATCATGTGTGCGCTTATCTTATATCTTTGGAGCAAAACGCGTTTAAATATACCCCAATATATTGGGGTGTTATTGATCCTGATTGCTAACTTTATGTTATTTACGAGCAGTGGGGGGGCAACCTTAACTGCACTATTATGGTTATTGTTAGCGGCACTCTTTTTAGCTTTTTATTCTATTTCGATGAAGATGTGGGCTATTCCCTTAAAAAGCATTATGATCGCTGTTCCTTTGATTAACGCGGTTTTCTTTACGCCTATTTGGTTTTTCTTACCCAGTAATCTCATGCTGGCACCTGTTGTTGAAATCGCGTTACAAGCGGTTTATCAGGGCATAGTGGTAAGTTTGATTGCACTGTTTTTTATGACCTACTCCATTAATAAACTGGGAGCAGTATCGGCCTCAACGATTATGGCGTTAGTGCCTATTATGTCAGCCTTTCTTGCAACTATTTTTTTACAGCAAACGATCACTGCTCAGGTTTGGATCTCTATTGTGATTTGCTCACTGGGCATTGCTTGTTACAGTGCGTTAAAGCCGGTGTTGATTTGGTTAAATAAAAAAAGAGACAAAAAAAGTAGCAATGAAACGGCTACTTTATAAAATACCAAGCTTTTTGCAAACGCTATCAAAGATGAATTCGGTGCCATATTGTTGTTTTGTACTTTGTGGTATCCAACACCAAGGCACTGAATGAATCTCTCCATTTAAGGCTTTTGCTGCAAGTTTTGCCTCATACTCTGCACCAGATACATATAACACCATGGCATAATGATTTAGAAATGATCTAACCGAGCCTTGAGTTGAATCTGCACATTTACGCTCTAATTTCTCTTCTATATTATCGGGCGTTGCATCTAGCCATTGATAGAAAGAGGACGTAAGCTCCATCGCATGTTGTGGTTTTTTGACCACTTGTAATGCAAACTTAACATCTCTATCTGTGCTGAGTTGAAGAATATATTCGCTATAAGCGAGTGCCAGTAGACCGTGAAGCATATGGCCTGTCGGTAACTCATGACATGTTTTTCGTACAAAATCGAACATCAGTTCATTACTGCCCCCCCATTTCTCTGTTAGCGTTGAAAAATAAGTGTAATAGGAAGGGAAATGTAATGGGTGAAGTAATATTGCTTGCTCGAATATATCTGATAATTGTTCTGCCGAGGCATCTTGAGCCATTGCTACAATGATCAGTGATGAGTGTGGGTAAGCGCTTTCTTTATCTAATTCCATTGCCCTGTAAAGAGCTGGCTCAGAGTCTGCTAAACATTCAAAAAACAGTTGCCAAGCATCGTCATCCACATCTTCAGCATAGCTTTC
>Ga0209395_1002652_pt1 | contig 23011 bp, 17 predicted proteins | sample GOMGulsemesocosm_3_FD_184635 | JGI IMG/M metagenome (GOLD analysis project Ga0209395, IMG submission 184635) | Methane-oxidizing microbial communities from mesocosms in the Gulf of Mexico - GOM9D Gulf of Mexico (SPAdes) (version 2) | ecosystem: Environmental > Aquatic > Marine > Cold seeps... | reverse complement strand
GACCTCACGCTTCGGAGGCGTGAACTCTATCCAGCTGAGCTACGGGTGGTTTGCTGTTTTAAGCGCGGCAAATACTATAATTAAACGTGAAAATTGTCTAGCTTTGTCGGCTTTATTTTTTATAGCTGCGATAATATTGTAAATCTTAATCAACCACAGGAAAAATAGTGGAAAAAGATGTACTTTATTATGCAAGAACCCTAAAGTATTAACTATAATAATATCAGTTAATTTAACGCGTTATAGAATTGCATATGAAACCACGGAATATCTTTATTAGGTTGTTGGTGTTAGGAATAACCATTTCTGCATCTTTTTCAGCATTATCGCAAAGTTATGATCTTGAACAGGTCATTGTTGAGCCTTATGCAAATACTATTAAGCGTACAGGTAAGCTTGATTTTAGAAGAACCTTAAATGTATCTTTTAAAAGCAGCGGTTATCTCGATAAGCTATTAGTTGACGAAGGGCAATATTTTGAAAATAAACAACTTATCGCCTCACTTGACACCACTGAATTACTACAAAACAAAAATTCAACTTATGCGCAGCTTATGCAAGCTAAGCGTGAAGTTAATCGTCAGAAAACATTAATTGGAAGTGGTTTGAGTTCTGAGCAAGAAGTTGACCTTGCCTCGACAAATGTAGAAACAGCTCGCTCAGCATACCAAATTGCCTTTTATAATCTTGAAAAATCAAAAATATTCGCACCATTTTCAGGTGTTGTACTTAATCGTTATACTGAGTTAGGTGAACTACAATCTCCCGGTCGAGAAGTTTTGAAAATAGCAGCGCTAGACAGAAATTGGGTGGTAAAAGTCGCGCTTACCGGTAGCGAAGTAAGTCAAGTACGTTTAGGTCAAAAAGTAAATGTTAGTTTACAAAGTTTAGGTGCTGTTATTGGTGAAGTGAGCAAAATACCTGCGATAGCAAACTCTGGTGGCAATATGTTTATTATTGAAGTGTTATTGCCTAATCTAACTTTAAAAAGTGGTATTGTCGCAGGGCAAATCGCTGAAATTGTTATTGATTTTACCAGCGACAATTTCGTATATCGATTACCTATTTCGGCATTAATTAGCGTCGACGACAGTGGTAAAGCCATTGTAATTAAACAAACTAATCAAGAGCTAAGTTACCAGCATTACGATATTTACCGTTTAGATAACCAATACCTCTATTTATTTGCTTCGGTTGATGATCAGCCAATGCAAATTGTGACAAACGGGTGGCAGCACCTTTCATTAGGTAAAAAATAGTTTATGCAGTTACCTAAACTCGCGATAAAAAACGCCCAGTTTACGCTGACCTTAGTCGTACTTTTGGTTCTTGTCGGTATTGTTTCGTATTTCCAAATGCCTCGTTCCGAAGATCCGCAGTTTGATATGTCGATTACCTTAATCGAAGTTATTTATCCTGGCGCATCACCTACCGATATTGAAAGCTTAGTGGTTAATCCTTTGGAAGAAGAGATTTCTGCTATTGAAGGTATTCAGAAGATTGAATCCCAAGTTAAGAATGGTGGCGCACGTATTAAAATAACCTTCTTGTACGGGACCGATCCAGAAGCTTCTTACAATAAAGTAAAACAAGCGGTTTCAGCAGTTAAACCAAGTTTACCTAGAGGAGTACACGATGTCTTTGTTTTAAAGGCGACTCCAACAAGTGTTGCAATTATGCAGCTTGCGTTATGGAGTGAGCCAATTGATTACAAAACTATGGAGTTCCACGCTAAGCAATTAGAGAAGCGTATAGAAGCTATTAATGCAGTACGTAAAGCTGATATTTGGGGATATCCACAGCAGATTGTTGCTATTGATGTTAATTTAGCCTTACTGAAACATTATGACTTATCTATCACCGACATTAACTTTGTTTTAGAAGGCAGAGCCGTGAATATAACCCCTGGCTACGTTGATGCAAGTTCAAGACGTTTTAATGTTAAAGCCAGTGGGAATTTCGTACAACTTTCCGAATTAGCTGAAACGGTGATTCGTTCAGATGAACATTCAGTCTTACGTTTGAAAGATGTGGCAACTATTGATTTTTCTGGGCTAGAGCCAAATTATTTAGCTTATTTTGATAACAAACCCGTGATTTTTCTCACTATAGAGCAGCGATCTGATACTAATATTTTTGACTTAACGGAGAGTATTGATCAAGAAGTTGCTAGCTTTTCAAAAAGTTTACCTGACAACATTAAAATAGATGTATTGTTTAAACAAGCCGATAGTGTTGAATCTCGAGTCAATGGATTTTTTGACAACCTTTGGCAAGGTTTAGTACTCGTTGGTATCATGGCACTCATATTTTTAGGTTTACGAGAATCCTTAGTGGTAATCGCAGTGATTCCATTATCATTTTTAGTGGCTATTGGCTGGTTAGATTTTAGTGGCTTTGGCTTGCAACAAATGTCGATAGTTGGTTTGATCATTGCGCTAGGATTATTGGTTGATAATGCGATTGTAGTTACCGAAAGTATTCATCGAGAGAAGAAAAAAACAGCGAACCTTGAAGCAGCTGCTGCCCAAGGTACTAGTAAAGTTGGTTGGGCAATAACCAGTGGTACAGTTACCACTATGTTAGCGTTTTTACCTATTTTAATGTTAACCAGTAATACTGGTGATTTTGTTCGTTCTATGCCAGTAACCGTAGTCTTAGTTTTATTGGCGTCATTAATGATAGCACTAACACTAACACCTTTATTAGCCAGCCGATTCTTTTCAAAAAGCAATGAAATTAAAACGCTTAAAGTTCAGACGCTACAACATTATATTAATATTTTTGCTGAGAAAACCTATGTTAAATGGCTGAGTAAATTTATGAAGTTGCGCTGGGTGGTTATTACTATAGCGGCAATTTGTCTGATGGGCATGTTGTCACTATTTAATAAAGTAGGGGTAAGCCTTTTTCCTAAAGCAGAAAAACCTATGCTCATGCTTGATGTTAAAACACCTGCAAATTCATCATTAGCTTTTACTGATCAAGTAATGCAGAAAATGACCACTGTTATTGAAAAGAATCCGTTAGTTGATAAGGTGGCTCTCAATGTAGGTAACGCCAACCCTCGTATGTATTACAACCAAATACCCAAGCGTGGTGTCGCAACTTATGGGCAAGTCATTGTTGTTTTAAAAGAATACCACGCAGAAAAAGTATCGAACTTTGTTAATCAACTTCGTCAAGAGTTTGGTCAATGGCAGCAAGCAAAAATTACCGTTAGTGAGTTTACACAGGGTCCAGTGACGGACTTACCTATTAGTATTCGTTTAATGGGGGAGTCGTTAACCGATTTAGAGCAAGTTGCTAACGATTTAGCAAATATGATGAACAGTACTGAAGGGATCATTAATTTAGATAACCCCATTGGTATTGCTAATACAGAATTATTACTTGATATTAATTATGAGAAAGCTGCTCTAGCTAATATAGATATCAATACATTGGATACAACTCTACAAACTATCTTGTCAGGAACAAGCGTAGGGCGTTTTAATGATGATAACGGTGAAAACTATCCCATTATAGTTCGTCGTAAAAACCCAGATGTAGACGGGTTATCTGATATTAATGTAACTAACCGATTAGGTGAGGCAATTCCACTTAATCAATTTATAACAACCAAATTACAAAAAGGTCGTACTGAATTTTATCATTATCAAAAACTGAGAATGGCAAAAGTCTCAGCAGACGTTGATAAAAAATATAGTGTCAGCGAGATTACAGAAAAAATCGTTACATATTTAGCAAGTTATAATATGCCTAAAGGCATTAGTTACACGCTAGGCGGTGAAGAAGAGTCTCGTCAGGAGAATTTTTCGGGCCTAACGCAAATTATGCTTGTTACCGCAATTGGCATTTTCGCTGTTCTAGTACTGCAATTTAAATCGTTTATACAGCCACTCGTTGTCTTTACATCTATCCCCTTTGCTATGGCTGGATCTGTTATCGGTTTGTATTTGACTGGACAATCATTTTCTATGATGGCATTTATTGGTTTGATCAGTTTATTTGGTATTGTGGTCAATAATGCTATTATTCTGATTGATACTTCTAATCGAAACTTTTTAATATCAAATAACTTAAAGCAGGCAATACTCGATGCAAGTGCGACCCGTTTTACACCGATTTTATTGACGACTTTAACGACAATTGGTGGTCTATTACCACTAACGTTATTTGGTGGTGGTTTGTGGCAGCCTCTTGGTACTGTGATAATTTCAGGTTTATGTGTTTCAGCAATAGCCAGCTTTTTATTAGTACCGGTATTAACCGAAATATTTACGCAAAAAACTAATAAAGAAAAAACAGTAGATCAAAACTAAATAAAAACTCAACAAGAAGTTTAACTATATATTATGGATTCATTTGGATTTATCGGTTACTCGTTAGCGAGTGCCGGATACCTTTTATTTGCCTTACTAATTTTTGCTGCTCGCAATAACACTACACTTGCCCGATGGGTTTTGATATCTACGTTAGTTACCGTTATTGCTAATATTGTTGCTGCAATGCAAATAAAGCTTGGTTTTAGCTTACAATGGGTCATGGTGAGCGATGCATGCAAAATTGCTTGTTGGTCCATTCTGGTTTTACTTTGCAATACAGAACATCGTTCTTTTCGTGCCATGATGTCGAACAAATACATACGTAAATATGTCAGTTTATGGAGTATGTTAATGATCGCGTGTTGGTTTACCACTTACATGATCAATTTCTCCTATGAGTACTTATTCTTACTATTTATTGTGTTTAATCTCTGGAGCTTAGTGCTACTTGAGCAGCTTTATCGAAGTGCAAATTCTCAGGTACGTTGGGCTATTTGGCCAATGGTAATAGCTCTTGCCTGTATATCCATTTTCGATTTTGTTTTATATGCTCAAGCAACTATGGTGGGCGAGATTGATTTTGATTTCTGGTTTAGTCGTGGATTGATTTCTCTAGTCGTAGTGCCATTGTTGTTAATTAGTACTCGGCGTATTCACAATGGCTCAGTACGAATTTTTGTATCTCGGCACGTGGTATTTTATAGCTCAATGCTGATGATTGCCGGTATTTATTTATTGGTTATGGCATTTGCTGGCTATGTTATTAATTATATCGGTGGTGAGTGGGGAAGTGTGGTAAGTATCAGCTTCTTAGTCTTGAGTGGCTTAGTTTTGGTTGCTTTACTTATTACTGAATCGTTACGCAGAAAATTAAAAGTCTTTATTGCTAAGAATTTCTTTGCTAATAAGTACGAATATCGAGATGAATGGTTAAATCTTATAGGTAAAATAGAAACAACCAGTGCTGAAAGCTATTACCAAATGGCAACACAAATTATGATGTCAAAAGTTGATGTTCATGCTGGTGCTATTATTAAAAAAGTAACAGATCAACGCTTTAGTGTGCAGTACAGTGAAAACATGTCGTTAGATGATTCATTTAATGAGCAGTTAATTCAATTTAGCTTATTTTGTCAGCGCCAAGGTTGGATTATTGATATTGAAGAATATGCTAAAACACCGACGACTTACCCGGAACTCTCATTAAACGAGCAACTAATAAACGACCTAAGTATTCGTTTTATAGTTCCTATTTTTATTGGTAAAGCCTTCTATGGCATGTTTGTATTAGCAGGAAAGAACGAAAGAAAACAGCTGAACTGGGAAGATCGAGATTTATTATTTGCGATATCAAAGCAGTTAGGGAACTTTGTTTCCTTGCATGAAGCCAATGACAAAATCGCAGAATCTAAACAGTTTGATGCATTCAATCGAATGTCTGCTTTTTTAGTGCACGATTTAAAAAATATTCAAGCACAATTAGCGCTTATTACCACTAATGCCAAAAAGCACGGCGATAATCCTGAATTTGTCGCTGATGTTTATGAAACGGTAGAATCGGCGACCGAACGTTTAGCTAAAGTTCTTTCACAATTGCGTAATAAGCAAGCTGCTCAATCTAAAAACGAGCTGGTTAATATTGCTCAGTTAATTGAGAATGTTGTTCAACAGAGAAATATTGATCAGCCACAAGTGTCCTTTGATTTAGTAAACGATTGTGAAATGGCCATTGACGCTGAAACTTTTCACTCTGTATTAAATCATCTGATACAAAACGCACAGGAAGCGACAAACAGCCACGGTTGGGTTAAAGTATCTTTAGCTCAACAGGGGAAGCATCTGGAAATATCCATTGAAGATAATGGCTGTGGAATGTCGAAAGACTTTATCGATAAAAGGCTATTTAAACCCTTCGATACTACAAAAGGTAATGCAGGAATGGGCATTGGCGTTTTTGAAGCCAAGCAGTTTATCGAAAGTATTGCTGGATTATTGAAAGTTGAAAGTTATGAAGGTGAAGGTACAACATTTATTGTTGATTTACCGATTAAACCTGTTTATGAATAAAATAATTATAAATAATGAAAACTAATCGCACAAAAAGGAAAGGGTTCTAGCAGTATGGAAAAATTACTGATCATTGATGATGATAAAGGAATACAAAAACAATTAAAGTGGTGTTTGTCGGATTATGAAGTGGTCTTAGCGGATGACCGTGAAAGTGCTATTGCTGCTGTACGTCGTCACGAGCCTAAAGTTATTACCCTAGATTTAGGCTTACCGCCAGATGAAGCTAATGCCACAGAAGGCCTATTAGCGTTACAAGAAATATTGACAATTTCTCCACATACAAAAGTGATTGTGATCACTGGTAATGATGACCGTACTAATGCCCTTAAAGCTATTTCAGCAGGCGCTTACGACTTTTACCAAAAGCCTATCGACGCTGATGTTATTGGTGTTATTGTTGCTCGCGCATTCAGTGTTGCCGCTATTGAAACTGAAAACCGTAAAATGCGCGAAGTGGCTGGAAGCGACATTGGCATTATTGGTAATAGTGAAGCAATTGATCGCCTACGTATGATGGTTAAGCGCATTGCTCCGACGCAAATTACAGCTCTTCTATTAGGTGAAAGTGGTACAGGTAAAGAAGTTACCGCTAATGCCGTGCATATTGCTAGTGACCGAAGTAAAAAGCCATTTATTGCGATTAATTGTGCATCGATACCTGAAAACTTATTAGAAAGTGAATTATTTGGCTTTGAAAAAGGTGCTTTTACTGGTGCGCATCGTGCGACAAAGGGGAAAATTGAATGTGCCGAAGGCGGTACTTTATTTCTTGATGAAATTGGCGACATGCCTTTTAGTTTACAAGCAAAACTATTACGTTTTTTACAAGAAAAAACTATAGAACGCCTTGGTGGAAGGCAAGAAATTGATGTTGATGTACGAGTGGTTTGCGCAACAAATCAAAACTTAGAAGAGATGGTTGCAGAGAAAACTTTCCGTGAAGATTTATTTTATCGGGTCAGTGAAATCACTTTAAATATTCCGCCATTACGTGATCGTGATGAAGATGTACTCATACTCGCACAGTATTTTTTGCAGATGTATGCGACAGAATATAAACGTAATGTTAAAAGTTTTTCCGAAGATGGTTTAAGTGCCATTAAAGCACACAAATGGCCTGGTAATATTCGAGAGTTGCAAAATAAAGTAAAGAGCTCTGTAATCATGACAACGGGAACACAAGTTACCGCGTTTGATTTAGGTTTCTTTGACCATAGCGATACAGAATTTGAATTATCGCTTAACTTACGTACAGTTCGTGAAAAGGCTGAGTCCTTAGCGATTCAGAAGGCTTATGCATTAGCTGAAGGTAATATGTCTAAAACATCCGAACTACTTGGTGTAACAAGACCAACATTATATTCATTGATCGAAAAATATGCTTTAACGATTAATGAGTCTTAGTGTTAGCTCAAAAGGATATTAAAAAGTTTAATTTAAACCTTTTTAATATCCTTTATCTCACTATTATTTAACCAGCAATTGTTCCTGTACTTATTCTTCTACATTAGTCTCTGCATATAAGCGACTTTTTTGTTTTAATAGTTTATCAACATAACGCGCCATCTTAATTTTTTCCTTGATAGAAGACTCAAGGATCTCCTCAACTTCACGCAATATTTCTTTCATATTTTCAACATTTTCTGTTGAATTTACCACAAGTTGGGCATTGCTAGCTGTTGGTTCGTTACTCGTCAGTTGTGCAGAATGAAGCGAGCCGGTAAGTTCAACCTGCATTTCTTGTGCAACTTCATTAATAGCATCAACCTCAATGCAAGTTAACTCTTCTAAGAAACCAAACAATAATAAACGATCAACAAATATATTAATTTTACGCGGTACACCCGACGTTTTTTCGTGAATTACGTGAAATGCGTCATCAGAGAAAAGTGACTCTTTATTACAGCCACCTTGTTGTAATCTATGGTTAATATATTCTTTTACTTCTTCACTAGATAAAGGCTTTAAATGAGCTGAAGCAATGATTCTTTGCCTAAACTGTTCCATATTAGGCGCTTGAATAATATCCTTAAGTTCTTCCTGTCCTAATAAAAAACTTTGAATTAATGGCTTATTATCAAGCTGGAAATTAGAAAGCATACGAAGTTCTTCAACGGTTTCAATCGGTAAGTTCTGTGCTTCATCAACAATTAACAGTGCACGTTTTCCTTGGCGATTTAAAGTAATCAGGAATTGTTCAATAGCTTTTAATAATTCAGCCTTGCTACTATCTTTAGTCGAAATTTTAAATTCAGATACAACCAGCTCAAGTAGCTCTTTCGGCTCTAGTTTTGTGGTAACAAGTTGTGCAGCGACAATAGAATCGTCGGCGATGTTATTAAGTAAATTGCGCGCTATTGTCGTTTTACCGGTACCTATCGGCCCTGTAACAACAATAAAACCTTCACCTTGGTCTAAACCATATTGTAAATAAGACATGGCTCTTTGGTGATTACTCGAAGCGAAAAAGAAACGAGGATCTGGGCTTAGCTGAAAAGGACGTTCTTTAAAACCATAATAATTTTCATACATGCTACTAAAAACCTTTGCTTACTTTAAGGTAGACTCTGTCTTCCTCATAATTGAACGATTGCGTTGTTGAACTTCTATTAAGGTGACTAACACCTAAAGTAACCGTTAACTTACTGTTTAATGACTTATCGTATTCAAGGCTGTAACGGCGATAGCGATCTTGACGTTCACTATCTTGATCAAGTGCTTGATGAGTGTCGGTATATTCCATGTTCAGCTGCAGGCTTGATTTACCACTAACCTTACGTTTAATTGAAAACGAAGCATGTTGGTCTTCATCTTTGACACGAGTATCTAAATTTTCACGAGCTAAACTAGAAAGCGAAAGGGTAAAAGTAGTGCGAGATAATGCTAATTTAGATGACCATGCTAATTCTTTGTTTAATGACATAGCGAGATCTTCTACCAAAACAAAATCTTGTAGATTAATAAGTTGATAATCGTCAAAGTTAATATTATCGTTGTTGCTAACAAAGCAAGATAATGTATTTGTGATTTCCCCTGGAGGACACCAAAATGCTCCAAGAGCAACACTTTCGTAATTATTACGAGTAAAAGCTCTTACGTCTTCAGTATAAGTAATAGTATTGGTAAGTCGTTTATTTTTATGTGCAAAGTCAAGACCGTAACTTTCACCGTAGAATCGCTTGCCATAATCAATGGTTAACTGTGTTCTTTGACTCGGCTCCCAACGAACTGAAGCCGCTGTATAATCTTCTTGCTCATTGCCATCAAGATCGAGTTGAGCACCTGTAGGAGTATTGTAAGATACATCTATAAGAAATTTAGGTGTTATTAACCAGCGTAATCCACCGCCATAGGAGTCTGACTCGAGAGATGAACTATTGCTCGTAAGATCACCTTCGTTAGTTTCATCATAATAACGTAGGAAAGGGGTGATTTTGTAATTGGTGATTAAGCCAATTTTAAACTCACCCTTAAATAACTTACCATCACGACCTTGGTTGGTATAGTCAGCAAATTCGGAACTGCCTTCCCAGTAGATATTTTGTGCCGAGCTACCATTTTTAGTCGATAAACCTGCTACATAGCCTTCACGCTCACCAATCTTATCTTCTGATTTAGTCGTTTGGTATTGAATAGTCGAATCGAGCTTAAAATCACGATTATTTACTGTGTACTCAAAACCACCAGAGTAAGTTTCAATTCTTACGGTATCACCTGAGACGATATCAGCTAAAGCATTACGAGAAGTATTCCTAGATTGATTCGATATTGCCGCACTGCCTGTTACAGCAAGCCCATTAGGGGCAAGCTTTAACCTGAAATCACTATTTACAGTATGAAAGTCATCGTCAGTATCATCATCATGACTATACATAGCGTATACGCTGGTTGATGATAAAGAAAACTCTAATTTTTTAGACGAAAAATTAGTTTCTATTTCAATACCTGTTTGACTAACTAGGCTCGATTTTTTATTACTTAAAGATAAATTAACATTATCAGAGTAAGTTTCATCAATAAGCAATTTAGGTTGAAATTGCCATTCGCCAGCATGAGTATTTGCAGATAAAATAGCAAAGATTGCAACGGCTAATGTTTTTTTATTTAGTGCCGTATCCATAACCGTAATAGCCATACATATCCTTGTGAGATCTGATTGCTTTATTTAGCACCAAACCAAGTGCTAAATCTTCATTGAGGTTTTCAGTGGCCGCTTTTATATCAGCTAACTGAGTCTTTGATTCTTCAATAACAACCAGAGCTTGTCCCATTAAATTGGCAAGTACTAAGGTTTCGGTTACACCAATTAAAGGAGGGCAATCAAAAATTACGATACGATCTGGATAACGTTCAGCTAGTTCTTTAGCTAAAGCCTCCATTCGATCACTGGCTAATAGTTCATTCGACAAATGGTGAGGTTCGCCAGCAGGTATAATCTTTAATTTGTCAATATTGGTACTATACAATATTTCTGAAATATCATTCTTTTTGCCAAGCAAGTATTCAACTAATCCAGGAATATTTCCAAAGCCTAATTCTCTATTGACACTCGGGCGTAATACATCGGCATCAATTAGTAGCACGGTTTTATCTTGCTCTAAGGCAATGCTCAACGCTAAATTAATAGAGACAAAAGTTTTACCTTCATTCGGTTTCGAGCTACTCACCATCACCAAGTTACTGTGATTTAGTGTTTTTGATGCTGCACCAAAAGCATTACCAATAAGTTTACGTTTTATTTGGCGAAACTCATCTTTAATGCTTTTTCGTGTGCCGTTATCAATTAAAAAACCGCGTTTTTCTAACTCTGATTTATCTAGTTCTAATACATCATTGTTAGAATTGGAAACAGTGGTTTCAACAGTAACTGTTGATGGTGCTTCTACAACTTCATCTTGCACGTGTGGGCTTAGGTTTTGGTTAGCCAATTTTTGCTTTGCTAGCGCTTTTTCTATAGTACTCATAAGTTAAAAATCCTATGTATTGGCGCTTGTATTGCTTCTGGAAATACAGTGTAAGCGATAAAAAAACATAATATTGAAATAAGAATGCTATTTGAAACAAAAAATAACAGTGTTTTTCGTTTATCTTTACTTTGCAGTCCTAAATTTTCAGTAGCTGAAACAATCCCAAAAATTGGTATTCCCGTAGCGCGAGATACTTGGCTACTTGAAGTAACAACAGGGTTTATTTGGCTAAACAAGAATGAAAGCCCTAATCCGACTCCTAATCCTAAAAAGGTAACAACAAAATAATATAGAATTCGTTTAGGACCGGCTGGTTTTAAAGGAGCCCTTGGAGGGTCAATAACTTTGAAGTTTATTTTACTGGTTGTTTCATCAGCAGATTGGCCTATCATTGCCTTTTCTTTACGATCGAGAAACTCTTCATACTGCTTTTTAGTTATTTCGTAGCCACGATCAAGCGCGACTAATTGTGCTTCAATTTCTGGTAAAGTATGTATCTTATTTTCAAGATCTGCCACTGTATCCTTGTAATTATTGGTTCTCACTTTCATTGAGGCAACTTGAGATTCAAGCTGGTTTACTTGAATTTGCATCTCTTGCACTACAGGGTTCTGACTCAGAGGGGTAAACTCAGCATCATCATTATTATCGCCTGCTAAGTATTGCTCTATTTCCGTAGTCCTCTTTTTGTTTAAGTCTTCTAAACGACGACTGACTTCTTTAACATCAGGGTGTTGCTCTGTATAACGAAGTTGTAAAGAATCTAATTGAACTTCTAACTCTGCAATCCTGTTATCGTAAGTTGTTTGGATACTATTAGAATTTTTAATTTTATTTTGTGATGAAGTTTCACCACTTGCAGTATTCTTCAGTTTTTCTCGTGATGCCGCGAGCTGAGTTTCTGTTTCTAATAATACCAATTCCATTGATTTTAACTGTTCTTTCGCGCTGTTTAGTTTCTCGTAATAACCACCATATTGATTTGGGAGAACATTACTATATTTCTGCTTAAAATTTGTTAAACGTGCTTCGGCCTTTAACAGTCGATTCTCGTATTCATCAATTTGGCTATCTATAAATTTCTGCGCTGAATCTGAATTGCGACGATTATCCCCTTGAGTACTTTCAATAAAAATAGTAATTACCGTCTGAACAACATCACGGGCCATAATAGGATCTTTATCAGTAAAAGTTATATTGAAGATGTTTTCTCTACTTCCTCCCGTTTTTTGGATTACTAAATTATCCTTTAAACGCCTAATTAACCGTTCATATTCTTCTGGTGTATTGGCCTGAATGTCTAAATCTGTCATCCTAGCGATTCGCTCCAAGTTTGGGCGACTTAACAAGGTTCTCACCATCAAACGTATCTGTACGTCAGGATTAGACTCAACAGTCATTCCCTTTAACAGTGGGCGTAAAATAGATTGGGTGTCGGCAAATACTCGAGCTTCCGACTCATAAGAGTCTTGCAGTTGAGAAACGGCTAACCAACCTAAAGGGCAGATAAGCCAAGTGGCAATCATGAGGTATCGGCGTTTCAACCAGATGCCTTTTAAATAATCTAAAATTTCTTCAAGTACTTCTTGCATTCCTGACCTCTAAAAACAGGGGATTAATAATATAACTTTAATATTGAATTATGGCTTTAAAACCAAGTCTCAGGAATAACAATAATATCGCCAGGTAAAACATCAACATTGGCACTGATTTCCCCATTTTTAATTAAATCTTCGATATATATTTCATATTGTTTTTGTATGCCATTCTCAACTCTTACCAACACTGCATCGTTTCCATCTGCAAATTCGGTTAAACCGCCAACCTGAATCATTACATCAAGTAATGTCATTTGTTGCGTATAATTAATTGATTTAGGCTCTGAAGCTTCGCCAATTACACGTATTTGTTCGCTAAAGGGACCAACAAAGTTATTAACGGTAACGGTAACGGTAGGTTCTCTTAAATAAGTCGCCAGAATTTCTTCGATGGTACGAGCAAGTTCAGTCGGTGTTTTTCCAGAAACGGGAATGTCTTCAACTAACGATGTGGTAATCATGCCATCTGGGCGAACCACAAAAGTGCCTGAAACTTCAGGGTTACGCCAAACAAAAATATTGACTACATCACCAGCTCCAATAAGATATTTATATGAAGCTATATCTACAGTGTTAGACTGATGAACTGTTGCCTGTGGTAATGTTAAACTACTACATGCAGTAATAACGTAAGCCAACACCAATATTGTCACTACTTTGAGTTTACCGAACATATTTTTTTCCATGGTTCTAACCTTTTTATACTTCGAATTTATTAGATTGTTACTAAGCTACCAGATTGTATGTGATTTTCACATAGGTTGCACAAGATTAATAGGTGTAAAACATTTGTAATTTTTGTTATTATTTTATCCGCTTCCAACTAGGGGGTCAAAATGGTCGATACAACTGAAGAAAATCAGCATGATAATGTTGTGATTTATTAACCGTAATACAGGGAATATTTAATACGTATGTCTAGCCCAAAGTTTCGAGATCTATCATCGGGTAGTAAATCTTTAGTTATTATCGAACTTGCCTTTTTTGCAGGGGCGTTATTGCTCACTGTATACCTTAATAGCCTATTTTCATTTGTTGAACATCATGATATTCCTAACGATCGATTAGCGATATGTGCGATTATTTTCGCTTTAGTTGTTCAACTATCTTCATTAGCTTTAGGTTTATATAATTCAAAGTTGCGTGAAAACTACCGCGGCATAGTCAGGAGATTATTAGTTTCAGTAGCTATTGGTTTCTTTATTGTAACGTTATTAAACCCTTTATATGGTCAGCATGCGTTAGAAATTGAATTGTTGGCTCTTTCTGCTTTAGTGAGTTTAATCATAGCTAGTGCTTTTCGTTACGTTACCTTGCAAGTAGATTTTTTTGGCTTTAACAAACGTGTTGTTTTAGTTTTAGGTGCAGGTGATAGAGCTTCTATCATTGAGAAAAGAATGCGACGAGATGTTGATAGGCAAGGCTTCTATATGCATGGATTTGTAATCATGCCAGGAGATACTGAAAATGGTATTGTTAACGAAAACCGCATCGAACTTGATGGTTCACTGGTTAATTACGCATTAGAACATGGCATAGATGAAATAGTTGTGGCTAGCGATGAACGTCGTAATAATTTACCTGTAGACGAGCTTTTTGCTTGTAAAATACGCGGTGTAGAAATTACTGAAATTCTTGACTTTATTGAACGTGAAACTGGACAAATAGCGGTTAATCTTATTTATCCAAGTTGGGTTATATATTCTAATGGTTTTGCTTCAGCTAACCACTTGCGAAACACTTTAGATTGGGCGTTTAATGCAAGTATTGCTTTACTGCTGGTCTTAGTTACATGGCCAGTGATGCTAATTACAGCAATACTTATCAAATTAGATGAGGGTATGAGTGCTCCTATTTTTTACTTACAAGAACGGGTTGGTTTAGACGGGCAAGCTTTTAATATTTATAAATTCAGAAGCATGCGCGTTGACGCTGAGAAAAATGGCGCTCAAATGGCCTCTGAAAATGACGATAGAACAACCTCGATAGGTAAATTCATTCGTAAATATCGAGTTGATGAATTACCACAAATTTTAAATGTACTACGTGGTGATATGGGGTTTGTTGGCCCAAGACCTGAACGACCTGAGTTTGTTCAGCAACTTATTAAAAACCTACCGTACTATAACGAACGCCATAACGTTAAACCAGGATTAACAGGTTGGGCACAGTTGAAATACCCTTATGGTTCTACTGAAGAAGACTCACTAGAAAAGTTAAAATATGATTTGTACTACGTAAAACACCGAAGTTTTATGCTAGATTTGCTCATTTTAATAAGAACAGTTGAAATTGTATTATTTGGTCAAGGGAGATAAATTCCATGTTAATTCTTTCTGTTGGGGTTGAACTTAGGGTTAAACAAGGGTTTCAGTTGTGAGCCAAATCATTAATGCGATGACAGTAGATGTTGAAGATTACTTTCATGTATCTGCTTTTGAAAATACTATAGACAAGTCAGATTGGAATAAAATGCCTTTACGTGTTGAAAAGAACACGTTCAGATTGCTCGAATTATTTGACAAATATAATGTTAAATGTACTTTTTTTACCTTAGGTTGGGTCGCAGAGCACTGCCCTAATTTAGTAAAAGCAATAGTTGAACAGGGTCATGAATTAGCCAGTCACGGATTTGCGCATCAGCGTATCACTAAAATGACAAAAGAAGACTTTGTTACCGATGTTGTAAAAAGTAAAAATATTTTAGAGCAATTGTCAGGGACCGAAGTTATAGGCTATCGGGCGCCAAGCTTTTCTATTAATGATACCAACACATGGGTTTATGAAAAATTAATTGAATTGGGCTTTCAATATAGTTCTAGCACTTACCCTATCCAACACGACTTATATGGTGTACCCAATTGGCCGCGCTTTATACACGAACGCTCTGAAAATATGGCTGGGAAAACGATCCTCGAAATACCTATTCCTACCTTGCGTAAAAATAATCGCAATACAGGCATCGGAGGTGGAGGTTATTTTCGTTTATACCCTTATTGGTTATCTAAAAGGCGTATAGATAAATTTCACCAACAAGAAGAAAAACCTTATAGTTTCTATTTTCATCCTTGGGAAATCGATTCCGACCAACCAGTAATTAAACAAGCACCACTTAAATCGAAGTTTAGACATTATATTAATTTGTCGGCTATGGAGGGGAAGCTTGAAAAATTAGTTAAAGACTATAAGTGGGATACGATGAAGAGCGTATATCTAGGAGAATGATATCTATTTTTTAAACACTTCATCAAAAGCAGTCTAGTAAGCGAGGGCTGATAAGGGTAGTGTTAGTTTTTGAATATTTATTTAGGATAGAAAATAAGGTTACGAATTTTTCAGGGAATATAACTATAATAATATGAATAATAAAACGATTAATACATTTCTATTCTCTCTCATTATATTAATTTGGGGACTCTCATTTTATAAAGGTATAGAAACTGCCTTTGGAATTTGGTCCATATCGGAAATATTCACTCATTGTTTTTTCGTTATCCCCGGTGCTTGTTATCTTATTTTTCAGAAACGAGAGTTATTATCCCAACAATCTTTCAAAGTTAATTACTGGCTAGTAATACCACTAATAGCAATTTCAGTTTTTTATGTATTTGGAGTTATTGGCGATATTAGACTATTAATGCATATTGCTGCATTTATCTCATTACCAATTTTGGTTTGGATGATGATTGGTAATCAAGCCGCAAAATGCATAGCTTTTCCTTTATATTTCATTTTGTTTTCAATACCTATTGGAGAACAATTAATACCTTATTTACAAGAGTTAACAACTGACATAGCTGTACCCTTGCTCGAATTTTCTGGCGTTCCAATTTATCGTAACGGTTTGTATTTAGATATACCAGCAGGTCGTTTTTTAGTAGCAGAAGCGTGTTCTGGTATTAGTTTTCTTATTGCTTCAGTCGTATTTGGCAATCTATACGCTTATTTGTCATTTGAAAAGCGCCCTAAGCAATTAGTCTTTGTATTTATCTCCATCATAGTTCCTATTTTAGCTAACGCTATACGAGTATACGGAATAGTATTAACCGCTCATTTAACTGATATGGAATATGCAGCTGGGGCTGATCATCTTATATATGGCGGGGTATTTTACGCCATTGTTTTATTTTTATTAATAATCATTGGTGAAAGATTTAGAGATAAAAAGCTAACTGATAAAGTAGATGTAGAGACAAACCTCAAAGAAAATGACGCTGCTTTTAAATACTGGCCTGTAACTATTCTATTAATAGCTATATTTAGCATTCAGTACTTTTGGTTATCGAGTATTAAAAGTATTCAACAAACCGTTGTAATTAATTCATCCCTAATTCAACTTGATTTATTACCATACCATGTAAATAAAAAAGAGTTGGTAAACTGGCGACCTCACTTCCCAGATGCAGTTGAAACTCAGCAAGGTCATATAAAAATTGATGAGAATACAAAAGTCGACTTTTTTAGTGCTTCATATGATGGCCGTGATGGAGAGCTTATTTCTTCAATTAACAAGTTTTATTATGCGTCACGTTGGTCTTTGGTTCAAACACGTTCTATACGGTTAGTTAATAGTTCGAAATTAGTTCAGCTGACAGAGCTAGTTTCTCCTGAAGGTAAAAAACGATTGTTAATCCACTGGTATAGACTGGGAGGTACTCACTACATTAGTAAGGTTAACATCAAGTTAAATCAAACCTTTCAGCAATTATTAGGGAAAGTTGATGGATCTGGAGTCGTTGCTTTGTCTATTGAAAGTGATAAGGATAATAAATTTATATTAGCTTTATTTTCTAAAGTTATTTCTCAAATGGATTGATTACTTACAAGCCGTAGATAATAAAATATGTGTGCTTCTTGGTTGTAAAGCCAGATTGATTTCAGATTTTTACTCTTTGTTACGGTTAAGAAATACATGGCTTTATAAATGAAATTAGCAAAAAACCTGAGATAATTTCTCTGAACAAATAATTAGGTACAAATAAACAAATGAGCAACCTTATGGATCTTAGTGCAGTAGTTTTAAGTTTTAATTCAAAAGCCTATATTGAAAAGTGCGTTAGAGACTTATTTGATTCTTACGAAAAATGCAATTATCAAGGAGAGGTCATTGTTGTTGAAAATGGCTCTGTCGATGGTAGTGTTAAAATTTTAAAAAGCTTACAAATTGAATTTCAAGATAAGTTAAATGTCATCTATTTAGATGAAAACCTAGGGACTACACGTTCAAGAAACTTAGCTTTTAAGGAATCTAAGGGAGAAAAAATATTAGTTTTAGATTCCGATGCTTATATGAATCCGATAGCCTTAAAAGGATTGAAATTATGGTTAGACAATAAGGGGGCTTATGGACTTATTGCTCCTCAACTGACATTCCCTGATGGAAGGTACCAATTATCAATTGATACCTTTCCAACGATAACGCGTAAAATTAGACGTTTTTTCTTATTGAAGCAGATGGAGGGCTCGCAGGTTATTGATTTTGATCTTAATTATGATATCGATTATGCAATCTCGGCATGTTGGATGTTTCGGCGTAGTCTTTATGAGTCAATTGGTGGTCTCGATGAAAATATATTTTATGCCCCCGAAGATGTCGATTTTTGTTTGAGAGTTTGGAAGTCAGGACAAAAAATAGCCTACTTGCCCAGTTATTCAATAATCCATGATGCTCAGGAGGTATCTAGAGGTTTTAAAATTAATAAATTTGTTTTATTGCATATCAAAGGATTGATTTATTATTTTATCAAGCATCGTTATTTTTTCAGTTTATCAAGTTTATATTCAAAGCTTCATAAAAACGAACATATGAAGAAAATAGATCAATGAAAAACAGTAGGTTAAAAATGAAAAGTAATAAACATAAAGTGTTGTTTCGGTACTCATCGCATCAACTTGATACCGGCTCGCCTAAAGCATTATTAGCAACAATTGCGTTATTAGACGATACGAATTATCAAGCTTCTTATTTAGCTACTGGAACTGGGCCTTTAGTTGATGAGTTAGAAAAAAGAAATGTACCTGTTATTGCAGACTCTGTGGAAGAGATATCACTTAGAAAACCAATACAAGCTATTCAACGGGTTATGTATTGGAGAAAAAAGTTAAAAGCAGAAAATTTTTCATTAGTTCATATGAACGAATTTGGCTGGAGTCAAGATATAGTTATTGCAGCAAGAACACTTAAAATACCTGTAGTTCTGCATTGTCATAATCCAACAAACATTCGTTTTAATAACTTAAATAGGTTTGCAGCAAGTAAAGTATTAACCGTTTCTAAAAACCACTTAAATGATATGAAGAATGTTGAGAGAGTAAAGCATAAATGTGATGTTTTATATAACACGCTGAATCCGGATATATTCGCGAATGGTCATTCAATTCGTTCTGAATTAAATATAGCAAAAGATGAAATTGTTATTGGGACTATTGCACAGATATGTCATAGGAAAGGAGTCGATATATTTGTTGATTGTGCTAAGAAACTTTTGGAAAAACATCGCAATTTGCGCTTTATAGTTATTGGCCCTCCTGGTAAAGGTGAAGATAATTATGTGCAGGAAATAAATAATTCACTAAATAATACTACATACGGCGATAAAATAAATTTCTTAGGGAGTAGGAAGGACATACCAGATCTACTAGCAACAATGGACATTTTTTCTTTACCTACAAGAGCAGAGCCATTTGGCATGGTGATAACAGAAGCTATGGCTGCAAGTATTCCTGTAGTAGCAAGTGAAATTGGTGGTATTCCCGAAATATTATCATCAGAAAAATATGGTTTTTTAGTAAAGAATATCAATAGTGATCATTTCTTTAATGTTATTAACTCTATTTTAGAGAGTAATGATTTAGGTAAAGAAGTTGGTATTAATGGTAAAAACAGTTTGATTGGAAGGTTCGACGAAGCTTCTATAAAAAGAAAGATTGTGGAAATATACGATGAACTACTTAGCTGATGAGATAATAAAATAAGTATGAAAAAAAATATATTACTTAGCGTTTTCTCTAATTGGGCGAATCTATTCACTACAGTGGTTCTTGCCTTTATTGTTAGTCCAATATTGATTAAACAATTGGGGGATGAAACTTACGGTATTTGGATACTTATAATATCCTTAACAAGTTATTTCACGGTATTAGATTTTGGGGTGAATACGGCAATAGTTAGATACGTATCTAAATATACAGCACTCAAAAATACCTTAAAAACGAACGAAGTTTATAGTTCTTCTTTTGGACTATTTAGCATAATTGCCATTACAGTTATTATGTTTACTTTGATCTTTGCTTATTATTTTAAAGATCTATTTTCTATAACAACCTTTTCTCAAACTTATTTATATTTAGTATTCTTGATTGTAGGGATAGATTTGGCTGCAAACCTAGTTTTTAGTGTTTTTATGGGCACTATGAAGGGGTTACAACGGTTTCTTGAAGTGAATATTATTGTTATTGGTTGTAATGTATTAAAAAATATAATTTTAATTGCTCTATTATTAAACGGGCATTCAATACTTTCAATGGCATTACTTCAATTAGCAATTAATGCTATAAAATTTATTTTACAATATTATGTTATCCGTTCGAAGCATCCAACATTAAAAGCTTCACTAACGTCGATTAATAAGCCTACAATCTATAAGTTATATAATTATAGTATTTATAGTTTTGCAATTGCGATAGCCACTAAAATACTCTTTTATACTGATTCAGTTGTTATCGGAGCGGTACTGAATGTATCGCAAGTTACTTTTTATACAATAGCATCAATGTTAACTCAGTATTTAGAACAGTTTATTTGGGCAATTGTCGTTGTATTTATTCCTATAATTAGTGCAAAAGACGCAACAGGTGAGAAGGATAAAAGTAAATTATATGTAGTAGGAGCAAAGTATTCTATGTTGTTGTGTACACCTGTGATAATTGTATTGCTTCTAAATGGAGATCGTTTCATCGCTCTTTGGATGGGCGAGGGTTATGCAACAACCTCAGGTAACGTTTTAAAAGTTTTATTAGTGGCGTATTTATTTTCATTATCTCAGTTAATTGCCCATGGAATACTTAAAGGAATAAGCAAACATAAAGCTCTCGCCTATATTTTATGTGTTGAAGCTGTGATTAATTTATTTCTAAGTTTATATCTAGCACGAGATTATGGCATTGTAGGTGTTGCATTAGGCACAGTTATCCCTATGGTGATTGTTAATTTATTCATTCTCCCATATTACACATGTTCAGTTCTAAAGATTGATTTTTTTAGATATTTTATTACAAAACAAGTACCACCAATACTAAGCTTTGTTTTATTTTTAGCTCTATTCTACTGGCTGAATATTACAATAGATAATTATTTAACTCTTATTACATATAGCATATTAGTTGCTGGTAGCTATTATTTATATGCTTACTTTGTCCATCTAGAAAAAGTTCATAGAGATTTAATTTATCACCAAGCGAGAAAACGTTTGAAATATGTATAATTATAAAGGCAGAGAAATTATAAAAGGATTAGTTTCAGTAATAATACCTGTTTATAATCGTGAGTCACTTATTGCTAGTACTCTTGATAGTGTGCTTAATCAGAGTTACTCGCAATTAGATATTATAGTTGTTAATGACGGTTCTTCAGATAAAACAAATGAGATATTATCTGTCTATCAAGCTAATTATTCTCAAAAAATTACAGTAATAAATCAAAACAACCAAGGGCAAATAAAAGCGAGAAATAATGGAATAAAAAAAGCTAAAGGTGAATATATTGCTTTTTTAGATAGTGATGATTTATGGCTGGGCAATAAATTAGAAAAGCAACTGCCTCTATTTAACAATGGAAATGTAGGTTTAGTCTTTTCGGGAAATTATAATATAAATAATGCTGGAGATATTATAGCTACTGAACCTATCGAAAGCGTATTAGGCACTAATATTTATAAAGATTTACTTGTAGAAAACTTAATGGCTGGTGGGTCTGTAGTGATTAAACACAAGACACTTATTGATGTAGGTCTTTTTGATGAAAGTTTAGAAGCGGCTGAAAATTGGGATCTATGGATTAGAATTAGCCGAATATATAAAGCCGACTTTATTCGTGAACCTTTAATGAAATATCGGATTCACTCAGGGAATATGTCTAAAAATTCTTCGTTAATGCTATCAGCTACAAAATCAATTCTAGATAAACATTTGTCAGGCAGTATAGAAAGTAGTAGTGAAAAGAATGTTTATTGTCAGGCTTATGCTAGTTATTTTTATCGCAAAGGTTTAAAGGATGTTATCGATGGTAATTACACAAAAGCGAGGGCAAACTTCTATGATGCTAAGAATTATGTTTCAGGTTATAAAGATTGCAATATGAGAATATTTCGAACATTTTTGGGCAGTAATATTAATCAATTAATTGCTTATATTCGTAAAATAATAGGTTAATTTTTTCAAGGGAATAATACAATATTCATGGAAACTTATACTCAACTAACAGAAAAACTTAAAATTAACTTAATAAGTTTAGATGAATTTAACGCTTTAACTAAAATTGAAATCAAAGAATTAAGCTCTGTAAATCTAGAGTTTGGAATAGTTTTCGAAATTAATGAAAATAATAACCCCCTAATAAAGATATTGAGTTTGATACGGACAAAATTAGATTTAACTATGTGTTTAAAGAGGCTATTTAAAAGCAGGTTGCATCGTGTCGAAACCATAGGTGTTTTTCCTAATGTAAACAACCCCATTGCTCTTTATTGTGTAGGAACAGTTGCGGAGTCTTACGCACATGAAAATATTTTACCTACTTTTCCTGTAGGAATTAACGGTAATATTCGGAAGTTAGTCATGAGACTTGTTAAATTTCACCCTTCGATTGGTGGCATAGTTTTGATAGTGAGGAAAGATTAATGGAACTTGTGAACACCATTATAACCGAATATCTACCTATTGAATTTGACATAAATGATGTTAGTTTTCTTTCAATCACCACAAGTAACCCTGTATATTTAGTTTTTATTAATGAAAGTACACCAAGTTTTGTAATACATGAACTCAAGGG
>Ga0209395_1002647_pt1 | contig 23022 bp, 7 predicted proteins | sample GOMGulsemesocosm_3_FD_184635 | JGI IMG/M metagenome (GOLD analysis project Ga0209395, IMG submission 184635) | Methane-oxidizing microbial communities from mesocosms in the Gulf of Mexico - GOM9D Gulf of Mexico (SPAdes) (version 2) | ecosystem: Environmental > Aquatic > Marine > Cold seeps... | reverse complement strand
ATTAACGCCCGTTAAAGCCACAGAAACCAAAGAAAAAAAGCTTAAACATACTCATGTTAATACACAGGCATTAGCTGAAGAGAATCATCGCCAACAATGGGCGTTATCAAAATCTGATTGGGCTCGATACAAAACTTTAATGCAAGGTATTCGGGGCAGCATTAGTCCGAAAAATATATCACCCATTGAAGTGTTGGGTACGCATGCACGTACAGATACAGAACGTAGAAAATATGCTGAAATCTGGGCAAGAACGCGTCATGAGGATATAGATAGGATTTTGGCCTTTCAACTGGCTTATAACCAGGCATTTGCAAAGCTGTATCCCCATGAACAAATGATTGATACCCGTATATTGAATTTAGACCAAGGGAGTGATTTTAAACCAGGTGATCGGGTGTTAGTTTTTCTTAAAATTGAACAATGTGCTGAATGTGAAGCGATCATTCAGAAAATCATGCTGGATGAGACCGTTAAGAATTTGCATGTCGATATTTATTTTGTCGATACGCAAAACAAAGTAGATGATGACAAAATTAGGCGCTGGGCAAAGCGACAACACATTAATGCACAGCGACTTAAAACGGGCAGTATTACTCTAAATCACGATAAAGGGTCGTTGTATCGAATGACCAAGAAATTTACCCGTTCTGTGCCATTAGTCTTTAGCATTAACGCTAAAAAATTGACTCGAATTTACTATTAGAAAAGAGGGGAACTTTTTTTAAAAAGTCGATAATAAAATGTCAGAAAAGCCAATGACAAACGCTGTATTAGTCTTTGTTATATTGATGCTAGCAATAAACATAACTCTGGCTAAGGCAGAAACAATCCCTTCTATGTATCAGAAGATAGCTATCGAAAATAATATACCTACAACCATTCTTTATGCGGTTGCTTTAGCTGAAAGTGCTACAAAAATACACTCAGGTAAAATAAAATCAGGGCTTTATAAACCCTGGCCTTGGACGCTCAATGTTGCAGGCATTCCAAGACGATACCCAACACGAAAATCAGCCTACAAAGGCTTAATATACTTTCTTCAGCAAGGTATTAAGTCAATAGATATAGGTCTTATGCAAATCAACTGGCGTTATCATCATAAAAAGCTGGGTACGCCGTGGCAAGCATTAGAACCTATCCATAATACGCGTACAGGTGCCAGAATTCTTAATGATGAATACAAAAGAACAGGGGAATGGAAACAGGCGATAGGACGTTATCATTCACCCGGCCAGAAACCGATGCAAAAGAAACGGGCTTTAAATTACGCTAATCGAGTGATGAAGCATATTCAACGGATCAGATAACAAAAAGTATAAAAATAAACAGTCATTTGTAGGCAATAAAACCTATTGATAATTCAATAATGGTTTTTTGTTTTTTTCTTCTAGCCATTACATACAATCTCTTTTATGTGAGTGATTAGCTGAAGAGAATCCTATGTGGCATAAAGTAATTGGTTCAATTTTATTAGTGTTTATGATGACAGTTCTAAAAGCAGAACCCGTTGTCATTCACGATAGTGGCAATACTAATCCCTTACAATCATTTCCACAAAACAGTCGTTATCAGTATGCAACGACAGAAAATGATCAGCCAGATTTTAACGGGTTGCCTGTCATTACTCAGTCGATGTCACCAGGGAGAGTACAGACAAGAACGATAAACCGCTCCTTTCTTAATCAACCCATTTTTATTGTGGGTGCAGATGCACTTTCTTTAACCTGGTTAAAGGAACACCGGCAACAACTCAAAAAACATAAGGCAACAGGTATTGCCGTCAATGTAACAACACAACATGAGCTAGAGAAACTGCTACAGGCTTCCGGTGGATTGGCGATTAACCCCGTAGCAGGTGATAAAATTTCACGTCAATTATCACTTAAACATTACCCAGCCTTAATTTCTGCTACACGGATAGAACAATGAACAAGGCATACCCCTTAGAAGCATTATTAAGACCACCAATAGAACTATGGTCATCACTTTGCGCTTTTGGGTTGGCGATTATTGCAATGTTAGCTCCCTGGGCATTGATGATGACACCCACAGTAGGTTATGGAACAGCGGCACTGCTTATTATCTTTGGTATATTTAGAAGTTTAGATGCCATGTACATCCTGCGTTATCAACGTAATATGCGGAAAATGCCAGAATATGAACTTACTGCTAAACAAATACCGGTCAGTCAGCATCGACTATTTTTAGGTAAAGGGTTTTTGTGGCAGCAGCAACATACTCAACGATTACGCGATACCCTAAGTCCTAAAGTTAGATGTTATGTTGATCAATCGGCTTTCTATAAACTGGCAAGACAGTTGGAAATACGCTGGGAGCATCAGTCAAGCACGCTTAAATTCATCACTTATCTAACACGGCAAAATGCCTGGTGGAATCCTGTTAGCCCATTACCACCAGTTGGAGGAAAACCACAGATACATGCGGTGGAAATGAAAGAACAGAATGTCACAATGGATTTACGGGAGCGAGTAGGGCATACCCTAGTTCTGGGAACAACCCGCGTAGGTAAAACACGTCTAGCAGAAATATTGATTACTCAGGATATTGCCAGAGGCGACACGGTGATCGTGTTTGATCCAAAAGGCGATGCAGACTTAATGAAACGAATAGTGGCAGAAGCAAAAAGAGCAGGGCGTAGTGATGAGCTGTATATTTTTCATCTAGGATTTCCAGAAATATCTTGTCGTTATAATGCTATCGGTAACTTCTCAAGAATTACAGAAATAGCGACACGATTAACAAACGCCTTACCCAGTGAAGGTAATTCAGCAGCCTTTAGGGAATTCGCCTGGCGATTTACTAATATGATTTCAATAGCGCTGGTCAAAATGGGCAAACGCCCTGACTATCGACAGATAACCCGTTACATCACCAATATAGAACCCTTATTGACAGAATACTATAGACAATGGTTACCGGATGTCGCCCCTATCGACTGGGAGAAACAAGTCCAAAAAATAGCCGAAAATATTAATGAACGTGATTTACCCTTTGCCTTGAAAGGTAGGCCACATGAAGTCATTGCCCTGGTGCGTTATGTCAAAGAAAATGGCTTTTATGATGCAGTAGCTGATGGCTTACGTTCCGCCTTTGAATATGACAAAACCTACTTTGATAAAATTGTCGCCTCATTATTACCCTTAATGGAAAAGCTAATCTCAGGTAAAACAGCAGAGCTTATTTCACCAGACTATACCGATATGGAGGATACTAGACCGATTATTGACTGGCGGCAAATCATCAGACGACAAGGTATTGTCTACGTGGGATTAGATGCCTTATCAGATATGGCGGTTGCCTCAGCGGTAGGGAATTCAATGTTTGCTGATTTAGTGTCAGTCTCAGGTGAAATATATAAACATGGTACGGATTATGGTATGCCTGAATCTGAAAAGACCGAAGAAATACCCACTATTTCACTGCATGCCGATGAGTTTAATGAATTAATCGGTGATGAATTTATTCCTCTATTAAATAAATCAGGTGGATCAGGTTTTCAAGTCACCGCTTATACCCAAACCTGGTCAGATGTAGAAGCCAGAATAGGCAATAAAGCTAAAGCAGGGCAGATAGCAGGGAACTTTAATACCTTGATTATGCTACGCGTAAAAGAATTGGCAACAGCAGAAATGCTCACCAATCAGGTAGATACTTGTGAAGTCACCACCATTATGGAAGTCTCAGGGGTTAATGATTCAGCAGACCCCAGTTCGTCAGTTGATTTTACTTCAAAGAATGAAGATCGTATCTCAGTAACAGAAATGCCAATGATCTCACCTGCAACGGTTATGGCCTTACCAAAAGGCCAAGCCTTTGCATTGCTAGAGGGTGGTAATCTATGGAAGATAAGAATGCCGTTACCGTCAAAATTGGATGATGATCTTATCCCCCAAAACCTGCAAGAAATATCAAAGGAAATGACTAAACGTTATTTAAGCAATGATCACTGGTGGGCAAGTTAAATGGCAAGCAATACGCAGCGCACAACTTCAGCACAACAAGACACAGAGCAAGGCATAATTTCATTAACGTTAACAAGAGTCATGCAGTTGTTGGTTTTTTTAATCATGACTTTGTTATTTTCTATATCAATTGAATGGCTGGGAATGGCAACTGATTATTGGCAAGAACCCGGTATTCAACACAGTGAAAAGATGCTGACTCAAGAGTTAAGGTATTTGAATGAAGACTTTAAGCGCAGTGCAATTGTAGATAAACCAGCACAATACGCTAAAAACTTTGCTGATCTTTTTTACCATATAACCTTTAAGGTAACAGGGATACAATCAGCCGTCATTTGGTTAGCGACACCAACGCCAGCAACACAGCATAAAACAGCAGGCTTTAGAAAAAAATGCCATGATTATTATCTGGTAGCAGAAAACTATATCCTAGCCGCCATGGTAGTCACACAAATATTTGCAGTACGACTGGCGGTTTTAACCCTGGCAATTCCAGCTTTTGTGTTACTGGCAATGCTGGGTTTAATAGATGGATTGGTACAAAGAGATATACGCCGATGGAGTGGTGGTAGAGAAAGCTCATTTGTTTATCACTGGGCTAAGAAAGTGCTTTATCCTAGCTTGATATTACCGTGGATTATTTATTTGGCTATGCCAGTGAGTGTGCATCCTAATTTAATCGTATTGCCTTTTGCAGTGTTGTTTGCGGTTTCGGTGACTGTTATGGCTTCTACTTTTAAGAAATATTTGTGATTTAGAGGGTGCTGAATAAATCATTTGTTAACTTTAAATGTATAATTTCATTTGTGTATTTTACTGCTGACGTCTATTTTATATGGCCTGAGGGAGTATCTATTTATTATAGTATTTATTCATGTAGTGTCAGCAATAGCTTATATACAAGCCTTGTTTTCTTGAGTATAGTTAATTTCAATTCTTTATTTACTTAATTTTAGATTGGGAATAGGAATGAGCGAGGATAGTCAACAAAATAATAAAGATGGACTTGAAGCTAATCAAAGTAGTGAAAATAGCGACTTTGTTTCTGCCCCTGGTATAACACTGCCCAAAGGCGGCGGTGCAATCCGTGGTATTGGTGAAAAGTTTTCAGCCAATCCAGTAACGGGTACTGGCTCGATGAGCATACCCGTTGCGACTAGTCCTGGTCGGGCAGGTTTTGGGCCACAATTATCACTTTCCTATGATTCGGGTGCTGGTAATGGCATCTTTGGATTAGGCTGGAATCTGGGTTTACCTACCATCACCCGTAAAACAGATAAAGGACTGCCTCAGTATGATGATAGTGCTGAATCAGATGTTTTTATATTGGCTGGTGCAGAAGATCTCGTACCAAAACTGATGCCAGATGGTAGCCGTTATGAAAGCGATTCAGTTTCAGGGTACATCATTCATCGTTATCAACCGCGTATTGAAGGCTTATTTTCTCGTATTGAGCGCTGGACAAGTCTAAGTTACCCCAGAGATATCCATTGGCGTACCATTTCCAAAGACAATATTCTCACACTTTACGGTAAAGATGCTGAATCACGTATCTTTGACCCTGATGACCCCAAACGTATTTATAGCTGGTTGATTTGCGAAACACGGGATGATAAGGGTAATGCGGTTTTATATGACTATAAATTAGAAGACAGTGTCGGTGTCATACTTACCCAGGCTTTTGAACGAAACCGAGGCGATACTGATGACCCGCGACGTAAGGTTAACCGTTACCTGAAAAGGATTCGTTATGGTAACCGAATGCCGTTGTTAAATGCGGAAAAACAACGGCCACATTTCATAGGTGTGGAACAATTAGCAAATACTGAATGGATGTTCGAAGTTGTATTCGACTATGGAGAGCATGATACTAACAATCCACACCCTAACAACTCAAGTGACTGGGATTCCCGCTCTGATTCATTTTCAAACTATCGTCCAGGCTTTGAAGTACGGACAACCAGACTATGCAAACGCGTCTTAATGTTCCACCACTTCGAAGATGAAACAGGCGTAGGCAATAACTGCCTGGTACGCTCTACCGACTTTAGCTATTCACAAGCCCCCATTTCTGATTACACCACACTACAAAAAGTCACTCAGACTAGCTACCAGCGCAATGCAGAAGACGAAGGTGAAAACGAGAGTGGCTACCTAAAACGCAGTATGCCACCCGTTGAATTTGTCTACTCACAGCCTGAAGTACAAGACAAAGTAGAAGAAATAGATGCTAAAGCGCTGGAAAATTTACCCACAGGTGTTGATGGTACAAGCTATCAATGGATAGACCTACACGGAGAAGGTATTCCAGGCATCCTCACCGAGCAAGCCAGCACTTGGTTCTATAAACGCAACGTTAGCCCGATAGCTGAAATGCTAGTTGAATTTGCACCACTAGAACGTGTCAAAACCAAGCCTAACCTATCGATGGCCGCAGGCGCACGAATTATGGATTTAGCCGGCGACGGGCAACCCGATGTGGTCATGTTAGATGGCCCAGCACCAGGGTTTTACGAACATGATAGCGAAGAAAGCTGGCAACCTTTCCGCCCAATCACCTCACGGCTTAACCGTAATCTCCAAGACCCCAACCTAAAATTTATAGATCTAGACGGTGACGGTCATGCTGATATATTAATTACAGAAGAAAGTGCTTTTATCTGGCATGCCTCACTGGCAGAAATAGGCTTTGCACCTGCACGCCGCGTACGTCAAGAGTTAGATGAAGAAAAAGGGCCACGATTGGTGTTTGCCGATGGTACCCAGTCTATTTATCTCGCTGATTTAAGTGGTGATGGCCTGACCGATCTGGTACGTATTCGTAATAACGAAATCTGCTACTGGCCAAACTTAGGTTACTGCCGTTTTGGTGCCAAAGTCACGATGGATAACGCCCCACATTTTGACCACCCCGATCAATTCGATCATAAACGCATTCGATTAACCGATATTGATGGCACGGGTACTATTGATATTATCTATCTGCACTGTGAGGGTGTTCGTCTTTATTTCAATCAGTCCGGCAATGCCTGGAGTGAGCCACAGATACTCAATGTTTTCCCAAGAGTAGACGATCTGGTAAATATTGCCGTCACTGATTTATTGGGTAACAGTACCGCTTGTCTGGTTTGGTCATCACCATTACCAGGCGACGCACAAAGACCTATGCGTTACGTTAATTTGATGGGCGAACAAAAGCCACATTTGCTTATCAAGATGATTAACAACCTGGGTGCTGAAACGGAGATGCAGTATGCGCCCTCAACAAAATTCTACTTGCAAGATAAGTATGCAGGCAACCCCTGGATCACCAAATTACCCTTCCCAGTACACGTAGTCGAAAAAGTAACTGTCACTGATAAATGGCAAAAAACCAAATTCAGTACCTGCTATAGCTATCATCATGGCTATTTCGATGGCAAGGAGCGAGAATTTCGTGGCTTTGGCAGAGTAGAACAAGTTGATGTTGAGTCCTACGAAGAGTTTAGCAACAGCAATACTACAAGCCCAAATATCTCTGATGATACTCTCTACCAACCCCCCATCAAAACCATTACCTGGTATCACACAGGAGCTATGCTTGACCGTGAGAAAATCCTCTCACAATATCAACAAGAATATTTTCCAAACGGGTTGGCAGCAAGCAAGCAAGAAGAAAATGTGCTGGGTGATTTTTATGAAGCAGCATTACCAGAGCCGGTACTGAATCTGGAAAACCAAAATGCAGAAACATTCAGAGAAGCCATGCGCGCCTGCAAAGGCATAGTGTTACGCCAAGAGGTTTATGAACTGGATGTCGATGCCATAGAAAATACACATCAGCCAGTAAAGCTGTATTCCACAGCCTATCACAACTGTCATATACAGCAACTGCAAGCGCACGGCAATAATCCCCATGCTGTCTTTCTGGTAACCGAAAGTGAGGCAATCACTTATCAATACGAGCAGGATCTTAAAACAGACACTCTCACCCCAGACCCACGTATTGCCCACACACTGAATCTTAATATTGATCAATATGGCCATGTGTTGCAATCTGTTGCTGTCGTTTACCCGCGTATTGGCCAGCATAAGGACGATAGCTTAAGCGAAAAAAATAGACAACTGATTCGGGATGTACAAACTGAGACCCATATTGCCTACACCGAAACGCGCTATACCAATGATATGCCTGTCCCTGATAATTTGGAGACTGAAAATTACCGTTTGCGGGTTCCCTGCGAAAGCTTAAGCTATGAAATTACAGGTATCAGCCCCGAAGATGACAATGATAGAACAACAGCAGATGGACGGGATAATCTATATTTCACCCTTGTTGAACTGCAACAATTTTGCTTTAGCGAACACTATCAAACCACGGGTATTGAGATCGTCCCTATTGATTACCATCAGATTGCAGAGACTGGCATCCCACAAAAGCGATTAATTGAACAAAGCAGAATACTCTATTTCAACGATAAGGATCATACCGTTCCTGAGTATTTAGTAGAACCATTGCCCTTTAGAGAGCAAGGCAATTTAGGATTACCCTATGAAACCTATACGCTGGCATTAACAGATGAGTTGCTAACAGCAATTCTGACAGATAAATTTACGCTGGAAATCCAAACGGAGTTGGGTGATGCCACAAAAAGTGGCTATCTAAGTGGTATAGAATTAGCTACACGTTTCGCAGTTACAGAGACAAGCATAGACACCACTGGGCAATACTGGGTACGCTCTGGTACAGCCGGCTTTTCTGATGATGCAGCAGATCATTTTTTCCTGCCAGAACAATATACAGATGCTTTCAACCAAACCACAACACTCGACTATGACCCGCGTGATTTATATATCCAATCAAGCACTGATCCGATGGGTAATACGGTTTCGGTAGAAAAATTCGATTATCGGGTAATGGCACCCAGTATCATGCAAGACATCAACGATAATCTCACGGAGGTCATTTTTGATGCTTTAGGTCTACCGGCAGCCACAGCAATTAAGGGAAAAGGTGATCAAGCTGATAATCTTAATGGATTCACCGATGAACTGCTTAACCCTAACCTGGAAACAAAAAGCAGCTTTTTCATAGAAGCACGGAGAAGATCTGAAACAATAGCCGAATATCAGCAACGCCAACAAACTGAAGCAAACCGACTGTTAGGTAATGCAACGGCACGGCATTTGTATTACTTTGGTGAGACAGAAGAAACCCTGGCTGATGGCAGTACATTCATACACTGGGGTGAGCACCCGGCTTCGGCTTGTGGAATTGTTCGCGAACAGCATGTTGCTCAACTGGATACAGGCGAAACCAGCCCATTACAATTAGCGTTTGAATACTCAGATGGCAACGGTAATGTATTGGTCACCAAAGTACAGGCTGAGCCTGAAAATGATGGCGAACCATTACGTTGGATTGCCAACGGTAAAACCATCCTCAATAATAAAGGCAAGCCCGTTAAGCAATACGAGCCGTATTTCAGCAAAAACCCAACAGGTGAACCCAGTCATTTATTTGCAGAACTGCAGCAGCAAGGTGTTACCCCCATTATGTACTATGATGCCGCCGGACGCTTAACTCGTACGGAAATGCCAGATGGGACATTCAGTCGTGTAGAATTTTCGCCCTGGCATGTCACTAGCTACGACCCTAATGACACGGTAAAAGAGAGTCGCTGGTATACAGATAAAACCCAACAAAATTCCGAAGAACCTTTACCCAGAAATATATTAACTGGGGAAATAAGTGTAAGCGTCAGCGCAGACCAGCGTGCAGCCTGGCTAACAGTACTACATCACCAAACCCCATCGGTCACTATTCTGGATAGTCTAGGGCGAAACGTAATTGCTATCAGCCATAATCGAGTACAGAATGAGGTAGGTTCCTATCTGCATGGTGGACACTATTACAGGGACGAAAAATACCTGACCTATACCAAGCTGGATGCAGAAGGAAAGCCTTTATGGATTCGTGATGCGCGCGAAAATCTGGTGATGCAATATATTTCTCCTTTTAAATCCAGCACTGACAAGCAAGAGCAAATGCCTGTAGACTCAGTGCCTTGTTACGATATTGCCGGCAACCTGCTTTATCAACACAGTATGGATGCAGGTGAACGCTGGATGATTAATGATGCCACAGGACAGCCTTTTTATGCCTGGGATTTTAATAATAGAGTCACCCCGGAAGGTGAGGAAATTGATGAACAGCGAATTTATCATACCACTTATGACGCATTACGCCGCCCACTGGCACAACAGCTTAATATCAATAATGATCCTGAATGGCAAACAGAACGCTTTAAGTATGGTGATTTTGAGGGTTTGTTTCCATCTTCAGAAGAAGCCAAACAGCGTAATTTACGCGGGCAAGTCTATCAACACTATGACCCGAGTGGCCTTATCAGCAATGAAACATTCGATTTTAAAGGCAACCTGCTCAAAGTTAATCGCCGCTTGGCAAGTGAGTACCAAGCTGATGTAATTCATTGGCTTGAAATCCCATTAGAAACAGACTTTGAAGACGAAACCTTTACCCAAATTACCGAATACGATGCGCTGAATCGTATGGCGCGATTATATAACTGGCATCGTGGTGTCGGTAGTCGTGTCGCGGTATATGAACCCGTTTATGGTGAGCGGGGAGTGCTAAAAAGTGAAGAGCTTATTGTCGGCGCGACCAAAACGGTAAGCAATTATGAACCCATGTACCCCTTGGTCGGTACAGAAGAAAGACTGCTTGCCACGCGTACCACGGCCGTTTCCAATATTCGCTATGATGCCAAAGGTCAGCGCCAGCAGATAACCCATGGAAACGGCACGGTTACACACTATCGCTACGACGAAAAAAACTATCGCCTAACCCACTTATTAACCACTCGCACCTCTGATATTAATAGCGCACATCAGCAGGATTTACACTATTACTATGACCCCGTAGGCAATATCACAGAAATTTATGACCATGCCTATGAGCCTGTATTTTTTAATAATCAACAAGTCAAGCCTCAAAACCGCTATCGTTACGATGCTATCTATCGCCTGATTGAAGCCAGTGGTCGTGAGAGCTATGTAACCACAGGCGCACCCAAAGGCGCAGGAAAAGTGCCAGATGCACGGGAACGCAGTTTTCCTATTTCTGACCAGACCTTACGCAACTATACCCAGAAATATACTTATGATGCAGTAGGTAATATTAACAAAATGCAGCATATTGCCCCCGAAGCACCTTCAGGTTCATCGGAAAGAGGCGGTAGCTGGACACGTTATTATCGCTATTCAGAAACCAGCAATCGTTTACTTTCAAGTTGGACAGGAGGGAATGAACCAGCCCCGAGTGATCCGAATAGTCAAGTCAATTATCTTTACGACATTCATGGCAGCATGTTGAATTTAGGACAAGAACTGGAGCAATACCGACCGCACTGGGATTATCGCGATATGATCCATCATATCAACTCAGGTGGTGAACAGGTTTATTATAACTACGATGCTGAAAAACAACGGACTCGTAAGTACATAGAAAAAAATATCGGTGAAATTGAAGAGCGTTTATATTTGGGGGGGATGGAAATTTACAGGCGTTGGCAGCTAAATTCAGATGGCAGTAGAAGAGTGGTGGAAGAGATAGAGACGCATCATTTATTTGAAGGTGAGTCACGGGTATTGATGGTGGATGATGTTATTATTAGTACAAATAATGACCTAGGTAACCAGACTTTATATCGTTATCAGTATAGTAATCATTTAGACTCTGTTGGGTTGGAGTTGAATGAGGCAGGAAACGTGATTTCATATGAAGAATATCATCCTTATGGAACCACGGCTTATAGTGCGCGTGGGGTAGAGGTTACTCGTTTAAAGAAGCGTTATCGTTATACGGGGATGGAGCGGGATGAGGAGACTGGGTTGAGTTATCATACAGCTCGGTATTATTTGCCTTGGTTGGGACGGTGGACTTCGTCTGATCCAATATTTATTGTAGATGGGTTGAATTTATTTTTATACACTCAAGGATCTCCATTGCAATATCAAGATCGTTTGGGAACTCAAACCTCCCCTGATGTAACATATGACTTTGAGAATCATGAAGTAGTTGGCAGTCTTACTCACGCTCGTGAGATCGCTCAAGATGCCCAGATAAGTACTCGTTTATTTGAATCAGCAATTGAACATTCAGCAGCTGATCATGAAAGAATGCGTGGAGTGGCATATGGCTTATTATCTCAATCACCTATTTTAAGAATTATTGTAGAAGAAATTGAAAATGATGATGGTGTAGTAGAAAGGCTAGAGACCGGTAATTTTTCTGGAGCTGGAGAGGCCTTTTTAAATATTGATTTTCCTACGACTTCACCTTTAAGTACAATTGGGATGCCAGATGTTACAGAGGTAGCTTCAGATGTTACAGAGGTAGCTTCTTCAGTTTCTAGAATATATGAATTAGGCAATGCAATACAATCAACTAATCCAGAGGAACGTGGTCGAGCAAGAGGGCAACTTGAAGCCATGGCAATTACCCCTATTATAAATGGTGCATTATTTGCGGGACTTATTGGTCCTCAAATGCCTTCAGGTCAAGGCTCAGGAACAAGACTTGCAAATATAGAAGGCAGCGGAAGAAGTGGTACTTCATTTGTTAGCCCGGCAATACTTCGATCTACTCGAAGGTGGGGAATGGAACAGAGTGGAGGAGCTAGAAGTGGTGGTACTACATTTGTCAATCCAGCAATACTTCGATCTACTCGAAGGTGGGGGATGAGACAAGGTAGAACTCAGCAAGCTCAGTTTGTTCTTCCAGAAGTGGCAACAAATCCAAGACATTTAGGCTTGAGATTAAACCCAGCTATTGAAGCTAGAAGACGTAATTCTATTATAAGATCTCCAATGCGCGAAGCTGCTATAAGGGCAGAGGTTTCTTCATCAGGTAGAGCTAGTGAATATTCTCAAGCGGTTATTCGGGCTTATGGTCAATCTTCACCAGGAATTTTAAATACTTTAGAGTTAGTTAGCGACATTATAGCTATTGAGTGGAGGAGAAGATAAGAAATGGACTTTGAGCGGCACGGGGTATGTACTTGAGCGGGACGGGGTATGTTACCCAGTATCAAATGTTTGGAGTCACGTAGCAATGAAGAATTATTGTGTCGTGTTGAGAATTAAAAACGTTACGGACGGGATAAAAATCTTGAGCGAGACGGGGTATCTACCCCGTTTCAAACGTTTAGATTTACGTTGCAATGAAGAAATATTGTGTTGTGTTGAAAATTGAAAACGTTACGGACGGGATAGAAATCCACTGAGCGGGACGGGGTATGTTACCCCGTATCAAACGTTTAGATTTTGTCGCAACGAAGAATGATTTGTCATGCCGAGAATCACAAACGTTACAGACGGGATAAAAATCTCGTCCGGCAGTTGTTGGGTAACCAAGCAGCATGAAAATTAAGCCAATAGATAGAAATGAGTTTTTATAAGCATAACGAAAAATAAAACAGCAGAAGGAAACCAATACTATGCCATCACGCCGTGTAGCCACTGACCTAAATGCAGGAACTTACTATCTGACATTAACCATCCAGCGTTGGTATTACCTATTTGATCGCTACAACCGTTGGCAAATCCTGGCTGATTCATTACGCTATTGCCAACAGAATAAAGGCTTAGAATTAAATGGTTATGTGTTTATGCTTAATCACATTCATCTTATCATCACCTCAGCAGACATAGCGGGCTTCCTACGTGATTTCAAACGCTTCACTTCGGTGAAATTCAAGGAAAATCTGGAAACCACAGAACCATGTGTTTTACAGTTATTCGTGGATGATAAAGGAAAATACCAGTTTTGGCAGAAGACCAATGCCCCCAAGAAAATAGAAAACCCAAAATTTTATCGGCAGAAGCTTAATTATATTCACCAGAACCCGGTAAGAAAAGGTTATGTGGCAGACTCAGAACATTGGCTTTGGTCGTCGGCAAACCCTGTTTCGCCTTTGGCCTTTAAATTATTTGGAGCATAACCTTTATTTATTAAAGTGATGCTTGTAGATCTGATGATGGTAAACGTTACAGACGGGATGAATATCCCGTCTGGCATTAAACTTAATTAAAATAAGGAAAAGATTATGAAATTGATTGTTTTTCCAATTAAATTCGGAACACAAGGCGTTGAAGTTACGAGTCTTCATCAAGTCTTACGTGGACTTAAGTTTGAGATAAGCCCAAAGGAAATTGATGGCAATATTTTTGGGTCGGATACACGGGAAACGATACTTAAATTTCAACAGAGCAAGCGGTTAAACAAAACAGGGATAGTTGATGAGGCGACGGCTAGTACTCTGAATAAATTATTCAAGATAAGTGTCAATATGCAAGATGTTCCGATAAGGGGTAAAGTTATTAATGATCGGGACAAATCGGGGATTGCTGGACTACTCATTGATGTATGGGCAGAAAGTATTGCAACTAATCAGCCTATTGTTACAGGAAAAACTGATAAGAAGGGAGAGTTTAATATAAGTGTCAAGCTATCCCTGACAGGGAAACATCAACCCAGTATTAAAACAGTCTATTTTTTTAAGATTTACCAAGGGAAAAAACTATTAGACTCAACTAAAGGGTCAATTGAATGGCAAGGGGTTAATCCAAAAAAATTACTCTTACCCGTTGCTTTACAAGAGCAAGTAACTGAAAGCAAGCATAAAGTGTCAGGAACCGTCAGCGATGCAACTGGAGAACCTGTCATTGGTGTTTCTGTTCATGCTTATGATAAGGATATGCGAACATCACAGGAATTAGGTCGTGTTAAAACTGATGCCCAAGGGCACTATCAAATTGAATACCAGCAAAGTCAGTTCAAACGATTAGAAAAGGATCAAGCAGACCTAGAAATAATAGTTTTTAAAAATAAAAAACAACTTGCCGTTTCAGATACATATTTTAATGCACCATCAGAGCATGTTATTGATATAACCCTAGCTGAGGAAAAGTATCAAGGCCTGTCGGAATATGAAAGACATTTAAATATCATAAAACCACTTATTCAAGAGATTCCACTGTATGAATTAACTGATAATGATCTGAACTTTTTAGCCGGAGAAACAAATATTTCAGCTGAGCATTTGTTCTTCATTAGTTTAGATGCCCAATGGGGGAAAGCTAGCGGGTTCTATCCATCATTAATATATTACGGTTTATTCCGCCAAAATATTTCCACAAATAAACGTCAGTTATTGATGGAAAAGCCATCGCGTTGGCATGAGGCATTAAAACAATCTTTAGCGCAAAATATTATCCCTCAAGTTCTAGGAAGCAACCTTGACTCTATCATTAATACTCTAAAAAAACTCGCAGTTGATAACGCTTTTGAACCGGCTACAGATATAGATGAACCAGGTCTAGGTGAGATTGTAAGCATGTCTAATGTTCAGAGCAAAAATCATCAGCAAGCATTTGTTCAATTTGCTTTGCAATACGAGGGTGAAGACGATTTTTGGGAGCAGGTTCAGCAAGAAACCAAAATCAGTCCTGAGATACTGGGTGATTTAGTTTTTACTATAGAAAGTAGTCCTATTCTTTTAAACCATCTACCAACATTAAAAGAGGTTCAAAAATTAAAGAAAAAGAATAACTGGGTAGAACCTAAACATTTAGCACATGTGAAGCGAGAAATGTGGGTTGATATTGCACAGAAAAGCACTAAAAAAGGCTTGCCTGAAGGCTTTGTTAATCATTTAGACTTTGCAGAAGCAATTGCATTTGGCGTTGAAAAACAATTCCCTACAGAAGTCGTAGCCTTTAATTTACAGGATGATCCTGATTTAGCGAATGATGATCTGAAAGTATTTTTTAGTGCTAATCCACAGTTTGATTTATTACAGGATAATGTAGACACTTTTATCAAGCAATCCGATTTAGGAAATGTACAGAACAAAGTAGAACTAACTGTTAACTTAGCATCAATGCAACGAGTTTTACGAATTGTACCTGAGAAAAATCGTTATCTTGGAATGCGTAGTTTACTGAATAATAATTATAATTCTGCCTGGACGGTTATACAAAGAGGCAAGCCTTCATTTGTAGCTTCAATAAAACCTATAATGGGAGAAGCAGCCTCTTTAGAAACTTATAATTTTGCAGTTGCCAAGGTTAGGCAGGTTGAGATTGTTTCACAACGAATGCGGGATTGGATTGGAAGGGTGCCTTCTATGCTTCCTCGTGTTGAGCCAACAGGTGAATGGCCTGCATGGGCTAATTTATTCGGTTCAACCAGTGGCTGTGCATGCCAGCATTGCCGCTCTATGTATAGTCCTTCGGCCTATATGGTCGATATTCTTAATTTTTTGAAAAATGCGCCAGCGCCCGATGGTTCAAATTTGCAAGCCGTATTAAACCAGCGTAGACCTGATTTGGCTTATATTAAACTGAATTGTGCAAATGCTAATACACCATTACCGTATATAGATCTCGTCAATGAAATTCTGGTTGCTGCAATACGGTCTAAAGCTGGTTCCTTTAATGTTGAGCGATATTGGATTGAGCATCAAACTACTCAAACTAACGAATTTTTACGTGCTCAGCCGGAACACGAAGCTTTGCATAGTGAAGCTTATGACAGGTTAGAAGAGCAATATGGCGCCTTTCCGTGGAATTTACCTTTTGATTTAGCACAAGAAAAAGTATGGTTGTTTGCCGATTATCTAGGCTTAAAATTTGATCAGTTATATACTCTATTTGATGATACTCCACATTATGGTACTCGAAGTTTTTTACGATTAAATCAAAATGAATGGCAGTTATTAACTGAAGGAATAACAGATGTTTCTCAATTATGGGGGAGGCATACTCAGCGTGAATTAAAAAAAGTCCCCTTATTTCTAGCGTCTTCGGGATTGTCTTTTACCGAATTGCAGGAATTATTAAGTACAGCTTATATTTCAAGTGAAAATATAAAGCTCAATAAAACTAAAACTCCATGTGACATCTCAGATCGTACCTTAAACGGCCTAAAAGTCAGTGGGTTAAAAAAACTGCATGATTTTTTACGTCTATCTACAAAACTGGGCTGGTCAACTTCTGAATTAGATAAAGTGCTTTCAGTGTTAAACGTAACAGATATAAGCGCTGAGGTTTTAAGCCAAATTGTTCGTCTTATTCGTTTAAGCAACAGCTATAAAATTTCTATTAACGATTTAGTCTCTTTTCTTTCAGGCGAAAATCAGTTGATAGATAGAAAACTGCCAAAATTGTTGAAAATTTCTAATTCTGAATATGCCTTGTTTTCAAACATAGCGCGTTCTAGTGAGGCTACAGAAGAGTCAGTTTTACAATATTTTGATTTGCTGGAAAACTGGCAATCTTTTGCTGACTCTGGCTTTGAGTTGTTTGAACTTGCTTATATCTTGTTAGGTGAGGATCTACAACCTGCTACCTTTAATTTGGAGCCGGAAAAAGTCTCTGAGTTTTTAGATGGTTTAAAAGTTTTAGTAGCAACATACCAGGAGGAAAGAGTTCCTGAGCAAGAAAATCAGTTGACTGCTTTGTTGATAAATAATATTGCAGCATTCGTTGATATTCCTTCAGAAGTATTACATAGGCTCATTGTCACAGAGTCTGAATCATATAATGCTCTGTTACTGGCAATAGAAACTGATAATCCCGCATTACATGATTTTGAGCAAGCTGTAACGGCCGATAATAGAGACAATGCAGTGCAACAATTGCAACGATTAAACCGCTTGTCTTATCTAATTAATCGTTTGTCTATTAATGCTAAAGAATTGCATGTACTGGCTATCACAGAGACAGAAAATAATTTCCTAAATCTACATGATTTAATGACGGAGCCATATATAATTGGTTTTTTTACGCAATGGCTCAATATGGTGGATGCCAAAAAAGTACAAGCCAAATTACCAGTAGCCGATAAAACCTTGTTTGATTTTATGGCTGATGCTCACGCAGCAGGTTCATCATTAGGCGATGATTTTTTTGAAGAACTAGTAGAGCAGACGGGTTGGCATATGGAGGCTACTCCCGATAGTTCAGAGCATCCACTTAAATCAGTATTGGGTTTTAATAGCGATAATAACGATGATTTTCTCAAATACAAAAGCTATCATATATTACAACAAACGATCAACTTATCTCATCGCTGGTCTATTTCGCCTGCAGCGTTATATGCATTGGTAGACCCATCAATCAATACGACAGAATTATCATCTTCATTAGAATCAATGGCAAAAGGTGATCTAGATAATAAGAGTAAAGACTGGTATGAAATTATTACCCCGATTAACGATGTTTTACGGGAAAAGAAACGCGATGCTTTGCTAGCATATTTGTTAATAAATAATGATCAAGGTTTTAAGCATGTTAATGATGTTTATGATCACTTTTTAATCGATGTGGAAATGAGCAGTTGCCAACTGACATCCCGTATTAAACAGGCCAATGCAACGATACAGCTGTTTGTACAACGCATCCTGATGAATATCGAACAAGGGCTGCAGCCTACAAATAGTTCAGAAACAGTTGAATGGCAGGCACACTGGAAGCAATGGGCATGGATGAAGAACTACCGAGTTTGGGAAGCCAACCGTAAAGTCTTTTTGTATCCTGAAAACTGGATAGAGCCTGAGTTACGTGATGATAAAAGTTCGTTTTTTAAAGAACTGGAAAATGAGCTGTTACAAGATGAGATAAACCAGTCCACAGTTGAGAAAGGCTTTCAGCATTATCTGCTCAAGCTAGATGAAGTAGCAAACCTAGATGTAAGAGGTTTATACCACGATGTGGATGATTCAAGATCAGTTGATAACCTGCATGTTTTTGCTCGCACACATAGCGAACCACCTGTATATTTTTATCGAAAGCGAGATATTAACCAGGTATGGACAGGGTGGGAGAAAATTGAGGTCAATATTGAGGGTAACCATTTAATACCTGTTGTGCATAATGGTAAACTGATATTGTTTTGGGCAGTTTTTAGAGAAATTAAAAGAAAGCATGACGTTGTATTAGAAGTTAATTTTCATTGGAGTACTTATCAAAATGGGGGGTGGCAAAGTAGAAAAAGTGGGGCGATATCAAGCTTATTAAAAATTATAAATACTTTTTCAGAAGATGGTTATCTATTAAAATCATTTGTTGAAAATGGACGAATACAATTGGTACTCTATTCTCAACTTTTTAGTTTTGCTAGGTTTACTTTTAATGAATGTTTAGAGTCTTTTGAACTTGATTTACATTTTTCACAAGGACAGCTGTTATTAGAAAACCCAAATACAGTTATTAAATCTAACAGATTGGTATATGACTCGGATTTTAAAATAAGACATAAAGTTTTTGGGACAGGTAGTTTACATACCCCTGAATTGATTGGAATCTATAGTGACAAAGAAATTTCACTAGAAGAAGTCAACAACTTCTTTTTTACAAAAGGACCAAGTTTAATACAATTATATCAGAGACTGAAAAATCAAAATAATTGGATAGATATGTTTTTGTCTAAAGAAAAAACATACAGTTTAGTCAGTGTTGTACCTAGCCAAAGTCGCCATCTAACAAATGATCATCCCTCGTTTTTTTCAATAGATGGGCGAGTATTTTTAATGACTCCAAAAATATTTTTTGTTGGGGGAGTGGCTCCTTGGTATTTTAGTGTTGAATATGTAAGCTATCAATTAGAAAACTTTTATCACCCTTATGCATGTACTATCATCGAACGATTTAATAAGGAAGGTATTTCTGGATTACTCGCTCCATCTGAATTCACCGATTCATTAGGTCGAGTTAGAGATATATTTGATAGACAATTAATAGGTTATGAACCTGAACCACTCCGTTCTTACATACCCTCTGGCCAGGTTATTAGGCCTCTTCCTAAAGAAACTATTTCATTTGAGTTAACAGATGCCTATGCTCAATATAATTGGGAGTTATTTTTCCATATACCTCTGCTTATAGCTGGACGATTATCACAAAACCAACGATTTGAAGAGGCACAAAAATGGTTTCATTATATTTTTGACCCTACTGAAGTGTCTATACATCCGGAAAGAGCAAAATACTGGCGATTAAAACCTTTCTTCAATTTAGCCAAAGAGATACCACAAACCCTGGATGAATTGCTTCAAGTCATTGCCCTGGAGGATGAAGAGTCCATTAAGCAAGTGCAGGTCTGGCGTGACGACCCATTCAATCCGCATAATATTGCCCGCTTGCGACATTTAGCATATATGAAAAATGTGGTAATGAAATATCTTGATAACCTGATCGGCTGGGGAGATCAGCTTTTTCAACAAGATACCATGGAGTCAATTAATGAAGCGACTCAGTTATATATTCTTGCAGACAAATTATTAGGCAATAAACCAGCGGTTATTGAAGCACCGGAAAGGAATGATTTAAGTTATTCTGACTTGAGTAATAGTGATGGACAGTATTTAGATGAATTCAGCAATGCCTGGGTTGAACTGGAGACTTCAGTCCCTTTAAATTTAGATAATATCAATTCTTCTTCATCTGCTGAAGAAGTCCCTAATCTTCATCCCTACTTCTGTATACCCGATAACAGCAAGTTGCTTAAATACTGGGATACTGTGGCTGATCGTTTGTTCAAAATCAGACATTGTAAAAATCTCTCGGGACAAACTCGTCAACTGGCGTTGTTTGAGCCGCCGATTGATCCGGCTTTATTGGTCAGAGCGAGAGCTGCAGGGTTGGATTTACGTAGTGTATTGAATGAAATTTATGGGCCGACCCAATCTAATTACCGGTTTAGTTATTTATATGCCAAAGCACTAGATTTTTGTAATGATGTGCGTGCGTTAGGTAATTCACTGTTATCAGCACTTGAGAAGCGGGATGGAGAAGAGGTGGCAGTGCTTCGCTCACAACATGAAATGGCTTTACTATCACAAGTACGAGTTATTAAGGAAAAACAAGTCAATGAAGCTAAAGAGTCGTTAGATAATTTAGTGATTGCTAAATTAAATGCAGATAACAAACATAATTATTATTCAAGCCGTGAATATATGAATGAAAATGAACAAAATAATCTCAATTTAATTGATGAAGCACGTGGAATGGAAAAGGAAGCAGCATTTTATAGTAACCTAGCTTCATATGCACACTTGCTTCCAGACTTTAGTACAACTATGGGAGGAGGATTTAGTTATGGGGGGACACATCTTGGTAGTGCTCTTAGAGGTGTTGGGGGAGAGTTTGGAGCTATAGCATCTGAAAAAAGGCATGAAGCAAGCAAATCTTCAATTACTGGAAGTAATAATAGGCGTCAAGATGATTGGGATTTTCAGGCCGACTTAGCACTTAATGAAAGCTCACAAATTGAGAAACAAATTGAGGCGGCAAAAATCCGAAAAGAAATTGCCGAACAAGACCTGGTCAACCATGAGTTACAAATACAGCAAACGCAGGAAATTAATGATTTCATGCGATATAAATTTACCAATAAAGAGCTTTACAATTGGCAGGTATCGCAGCTTTCAGCATTACATTATCAATCCTACCAAATGGCCTACAAGCTGGCTCAACAAGCTCAGCAAGCAGCCAAACAGGAATTAGGGGAGCCTGATAATGGGTCGTTTAGCTATATTAACCACGGCCATTGGGACAGTTTGAAAAAAGGTTTGTTAGCAGGCGACAGGTTACAACAGGAATTGAGGCAGCTCGATATGGCCTATATGGAAAAAAATCAGCGTCAATTGGAGTTGACTAAACATATCTCTTTAGCATTATTTGCCCCAGAAGCATTACTCGACTTAAAAACCAAAGGTGATTGTAAAGTTATATTGCCGGATTGGCTATTTGAACTTGATTATCCAGGGCATACTAATCGAAAAATCAAGTCAGTTAGTATGACGGTCCCTTGTGTTACAGGCCCTTATACTAATGTTTGTTGTACATTGTCATTAACAAACAATGTTATTCATAACAAGTCAATAGCAACCAGTAGTGCCCAAAATGATGCTGGTGTGTTTGAATTGAATTTTAGAGATGAACGTTATTTACCTTTTGAAGGCGCTGAAATAGTCGAAAGCGAATGGACAATTGATTTATCAGGTAAGTGGCCTAAGACGGGGGGAGGAATTGTTGATATATCACTGTTTGATTTCAATACTATCTCTGATGTCATTATGCATGTTAAATATACAGCTAAAGAAATTGATAGTAGCATGCAGGAGGTTATAGATAATTTACCTACCAAGCTTAGTAGGGAAGGAACTCGGTTGTATCAAATATTAAACCTTCAGCATGACTTCCCCAATGAATGGCATCATTTTTTACAATCTGATGCGGAGAGTTTACTCATAAATATTAATAAAAAAATGTTTCCTTATTTTGTTCAAAATGCAACGATAGAAATTATTAGTACAACATTGCATAATCTAAACTCATTTGATGTACCCGTAGAAATTGATATTACTTCTCAATCGACAATACCATTGGAACTTACTGTGCAAAAAGATAAAATAAATAGTGATTTTGAAAACTTTATAATTATTGCCTATAGATTAGGGTTTTAACCTCTTGAGCGAGACGGGGTATGTTACCCCGTTTCAAAGGTTAAGTTCTGGTAAAACTTAACAATATATTGCAATATCAAGGATATATACATTAAATGACTATTAACAAATCATAGGTTTAAGGAAAATTAGCATTATGAGCAATGAAAGCTCGTAATAGCCGATGAGGAATCTTCTCTTCCCAAAACCGTCGATTTAGTCGGTTACAAAACTGACTAAAGTACTCTAGCTCATACTGGCAAGGCATACTAGGCTAAGCCAATCAATTTGGTTAATCGTAAAGTCTAATTACTACCCTTTATCCGAAGATAACCAATAGATACCTCAAAACTAGTCCACTAGGGCGGTTTGTGTTGTTAAATAAAATATAGACGTACCTGATTACCCATAAGTTTCCGCAACTTTAATTGAAAACTATAGTCGAAGAAATAGGTTACTCTGGAGATAAGGTCATGAGCAAAAATAAAGTTCAGTTTCAGGCAGGTTACAGTTTAATTGATTTG
>Ga0209395_1002646_pt1 | contig 23031 bp, 15 predicted proteins | sample GOMGulsemesocosm_3_FD_184635 | JGI IMG/M metagenome (GOLD analysis project Ga0209395, IMG submission 184635) | Methane-oxidizing microbial communities from mesocosms in the Gulf of Mexico - GOM9D Gulf of Mexico (SPAdes) (version 2) | ecosystem: Environmental > Aquatic > Marine > Cold seeps... | reverse complement strand
CGTAAATAAATACAATATTTGTCCGATTACGCTATCGCTAATCGGACCTACTTGGCTTATATTTCCATAATTGAAAAATGCTTGAAATCATCCAACTCCCCGTTTTAAATGATAATTACATTTATCTAATTCATGAACCTGTTTCTCAAAAAACAGCGGTAGTAGACCCTGCTATTTGCCAGCCAGTTTTAGATACATTAAAACAAAAAGGTTGGACACTAGATTATATATTCAATACCCATCATCACAATGATCATATTGGGGCTAATTTAGAATTAAAAGCAGCAACACAATGCCAAATAATTGCAGCAGAAGCAGATCAAAATAGAATCCCTGATATTGATATTACTGTTAAAGAAGGTGATATATTTTCTCTAGGAAATGAAAATATAAAAGTTATTGAGACACCGGGACATACAATCGGCCATATCGTATTTTATTTAAAAAATAGTAATCTTCTTTTTTGTGGTGACACATTATTTTCTATGGGCTGTGGTCGTTTATTTGAAGGGTCGGCAGAACAGATGTGGAATTCACTACAAAAGATCAAGGCCTTACCTAAAGAAACAAGTATTTATTGTACCCATGAATACACCCAGGCTAATGGAAAATTTGCCTTAACAATTGAACCTGATAATCAAGAATTACAAAAAAGGATTCAACAAGTTAAACAACTTAGGGAAGAAAACAAACCCACAATCCCAACTACCTTAGCTTTAGAACTAAAGACAAACCCCTTCCTTAGGGATGATAACTCTGCAATACAGCAAACCCTAAATATGACTAACAAACCTTTACATCAAGTTTTTAGTAAAGTTAGAGATTTGAAAGATAATTTTTAACCAAACTTAAAGTGTAGGTTGACACTTCACTCCTGTTCTTAAAGCTATTTCTAACACCACCTATTTTGGGGCGCAGGCTTCAGCCTGCTCTTTCCCTAAAGAATGCAGGTTAAAACCTGCGCCCCAAAAGTATTAAAATCTTTAATTTTTTTAAAACCAACCTAATCTTCTTCAGCTAGACTATGCACATAAACAGTCGCCCCAATAACAGCAGCCGGCCCAACAATAAGGTTTAATAAAGGAATAGACAAACCAAGCACTGTTAATCCACCAAAACTAATTACACTCACTCTTCTAGCCTTAGCCTGTTCTTTTTGTTGAGCAAATAACAATCCTTTATTTTCCAAAGGATAAGCCATAAACTCCAACCCCATCCCCCAAGCACCAAATAAAGCCCAAACAAAAGGCGCTATCAAATTAATCCCAGGAATAATAAATAAAATAAGTAACGGTAACATTCGACTTAACAAATAAACCATCCTACCTATTTCAGCCAAAATAACCTGACTGACTTTTTGCTCAACAGCTGTATTGGGTTCACCAGAAATTAACTCTAAGGTTTTAACAGATAATTGACTATAAAAAGGGGCTGCTAGTAAATTAGCTACAACAGTAAATGTAAAAAAACCTATTAATGAAAAACTAATAAAAAATAATGGCCAAATTAACCACTCCAACCATAGTAACCACGAGGGTATAAACTGAGTAATTAAATCTGCTATATAAAAATAACCTAAGGTAATAGCCGCACTATACAAAATCATATTAATAATAATGGGTATTATTAAATATTTGCGTAATTCAGGTTTTGCTAATAGCTTCAATCCCTGTAGAAAACAGTTAACAGCATGAATAGGACTTGTTGATTTTTGTTTTAAATTTATCATTGTAAATGTTTTACTCCATTATCTGCGGGATGATGAACCACACCTTTTTCAGTCACAATCGCTGTAATTAAACTTGCTGGAGTTACATCAAACACAGGATTCCAGGCACTAACTTTTGAATTATTATTGATATAACAATCAGCTAAAAGTTCATTTTGATGACGCTGTTCAATTTCTATTCCTTCACCAGATTCCATAGCAAAATCAATTGTAGAAACAGGTGCAACAACCATCATTTTCACGCCATGTTCTTTGGCTAAAACAGCTAAAGAATAAGTACCAATTTTATTAGCAACATCACCATTAGCAGCAATTCTATCTGCCCCCACAATAATCCAGTCTAATTGACCAGATTTCATTAGCCAAGCGGCAGCTGAATCAGCAATTAATGTAGCAGGAATATTGTCTTGAGCTAATTCCCAAACCGTTAAACGTGCACCTTGTAGCCAAGGCCTAGTTTCTCCAGCGTAAATTTTATTTACACCTCGCTTATACATACTTCTAATTACACCCAAAGCAGTACCATAGCCACCCGTTGCCAAAGCCCCAGCATTACAATGCGTCATTACAGTTGGCTTTGTTCCCAATAAATCTGCACCCAACTCACCCATGGTTTGATTCGCTTGAATATCTTCCTGATGAATTTTAATTGCAGACTGTTTTATAAGATCGGTAGGATCACCCGTATGATTATTTAACAGTTGCTGCATTTTCTCTAATGCCCAAAATAAATTAACAGCTGTTGGTCTCGAATTTGCCAGTTGCTTAATATCTTTCAGAACATTATCTTTCCAATTAGCCTCTGAACTAGAATAATGCGTCATAACAGACAAAGCCACACCATAAGCAGCAGCAATCCCGATAGCAGGAGCACCTCTCACCCGCATTGTTACAATGGATTCAGCAACCCCCACTGCATCAGTATATTCATCATATATAATCTCTTCAGGTAAAGCACGTTGATCCAATACCTTTAAACTGTCACCTGTCCATTCTAGAGCTTGAACCTTAAGCTCATTCTTTACATTCATTTTTTTTCACACGTCATTTATATATGGTTATAATTCTAACTTACTGAGATTATTTTAATCTTCACCAACCACTTTAAAAGGAATTACAGATGAAAGTCGACCTAATCATTCAAGCACGCTGGATTATACCTGTTGAAGAAGATTCAGTAACCTATGAAAATCATGCTTTAGTAATTAATAATGGCAAAATCATTGATTTACTTCCTAACGAGCAATCGGAACAGAAATACCAAGCCAATTCTATTGAAAAACTACATAATCATGCGCTTATTCCTGGGTTAATCAACAGCCATACTCACGCCAGTATGTCTTTAATGCGAGGGGTAGCTGACGATTTACCCTTGATGGATTGGCTACAAAACCATATTTGGCCATTAGAAAAAAAATGGATGAGTGAATCTTTTGTAAGAGATGGCACAGATTTAGCAATTGCAGAAATGATCCGTGGTGGTACCACCTGTTTTAATGATATGTATTTCTTCCCAGATATTACTGCACATCAAGCAATCAAACATGGCATCCGTGCAAGTATAGGTTTAATCGTTATAGACTTTCCTACGATTTGGGCTGAAAACAGCGATTCTTATATTGAAAAAGGTTTAGCACTACATGAGCAATTACGCCATGAAGCTTTAATTACCACTACATTTGCTCCCCATGCACCTTACACAGTATCTGATGAACCTTTAAGTCAAATACGCACACTTTCAGATGAACTTGAATTACAAGTTCACATGCATGTTCACGAAACGGAACATGAAGTACAAGAACAACAGCAAAAAACTAATCAAACGCCCATTCAGCGTTTACATGATTTAGGGCTTCTTAACCCCTCTTTTATGGCAGTGCATATGACACAATTAACAGATAAGGATATCCAGTTAATAGCAAATACAGGTTCCCATATTGTTCATTGTCCTGAATCAAATTTAAAACTTGCCAGTGGTTTTTGCCCTATAACTAAATGTATAGAGGCAGGAATAAATGTAGCATTAGGAACCGATGGTGCAGCCAGTAATAATGATTTAGATATGTTCGGAGAAATGCGTACAGCCGCATTACTTGCAAAAGGTGTATCAGGAGATGCCAGCGCAGTACCCGCAATTACAGCATTAAAAATGGCCACGATTAATGGCGCTAAAGCACTGGGTATTGATAATTACACAGGTTCATTGTCTATAGGTAAATCAGCCGATGTAATTGCTATTGATTTAGACCAAATTGAAACTCAACCACTATACGATCCTATTTCTCAAATTGTTTATGCAACTAATCGTCAACAAGTAACTGATGTATGGGTTGCAGGAAAGCAATTATTAAAACACAGACAGCTTACCACGTTAAATATTGATGATTTGCGACTTAAAATTTCAAAATGGCAGGAACGATTAAAATCTATTTGATAATTACTTGGCACTAAGTTGAAGTCGTTATTAAAGCTATTTATCTGTTTTGGGGCGCAGGCATTAGAGGCTGTGAAAGTATTGGTTTTTAGCCCCCCTCTTTGGAAAAGAGGGGCTCGGGGAGATTTTATTACAAAAATAATTCATTTAACATCAATGGGGTTACTATTTTGTAAAATCCCCCTCAATCCCCCTTTTTCTAAGGGGGAGGTCAAAAGCAGAATACTTTCACAGTCTCTTTAGCCTGCTCTTGAGCTAAAGAATGCAGGTTAATTGTTATGTTCAATTATGGTAGATACAATCTCTTCCGTTAAACCTGTAATACCGCTAATTTGCAGCACTGTCATTCCTGCTTTATTTGCGTTGAGCACAATACTTGTTTGCATTTTTAACTCCCCTATCTCAATACCTTCCTTTTTACCCTCTTTTTCACCTGCCTTTCTACCTTCCTCACGCCCTTCCTCATGTCCTTTCTGATGTCCTTCTTGATGTCCTTTCTGATGCCCTTCTTGATGTCCTTTTTCCTGAGCCAATTCAATCGAAGATTTTTGAATATAAATAAACTCTTTACGCTTTCGTTGTAACTCTAGTTCTTCACTAGTCAGATTAGCTTCATTTGCAATACCTAAAGCCAGCTCAATATCTTTATCTATATTATTTGGAACAAAATCTAATTTCCCAGCATTTTTGATAAAATAGACCCACTTATCTTGCAATGACTCTAACTCTTCTAATTTCTTATTAAACTTTGGTAATTCAATAAAAATTAATTCAATATCATCACTGTAATGAATAAAGGCATCTTTTTCTAACAGCTTAAAACTACTAATAATCTTGTCACTTTCTTCAAACATGTTGAAATCAACAATTCTTAAGGCAATAACAGGATTGAGCAAATGATAATCATCTGTTTGATTAAGCTGGATCGAGTAATTTTTTGCAGCATTATAAAGCACTCGCTTTTCAAACCCTTGATGGTTTAATACCTGCATTTCTATAATAACAAGGCTGTCGTCCTCTAACTTTGCTTTTACATCAACAAAGCTATCTTTCATTCCCTTAATCATAGGAATATTATAGGGATCAACTATTTCTAGGCTTTTAATTTTTAAATCATGATTAAACCGAATAACCGCATTTAAAAAACTTTTTAAAATATCATGACTTTGACTACTACCAAATACTTTCTTAAAGGCATAATCAGTTTTAACATCTAAAAATTTCATACTTTAATTCTCTTAGCCAGTCATTTACCTTAAACAATAAGAATTACTTTAGATAAACTTAATAATGCTTTGCATTGTACTACGCAATAGAGAAAATTGAAGAGGGAATATGTTCAGTATATATGCTGCACAATATATCGTCATGGAACGCTGACCCATTCAAGAATGGTTTCCACGCGGCGCATGGGAGAAGCAGGTCACAGCAATCGGGGATTCTGTGATTTTAAAAAATAATTTACTTCACAATTTCATTATAATTAACTCAAATTAGTACCAAAGTACAATTGGCATTTGCTTAGATGAGAATATAGTTGTATCTGACATCATTGGAGAAAAATAATGAATGATACAACAAATAAAAATAATGAGATTGATTACGAAAATATGGATGATCTACCAATATCAGACCATTTTGAATGGCAATTTATTCAAGAACAGAAAACAGTAATGGCTGATATCATAGAAGTAGAAACGCAAGATGAATGGCTTGCAGCATAAGAAAAGAGCAACTTATAAAATATAACATGCCCTAAGCAATGAAGGTTCGATTACACTATAGCCAATCGGACCTTCTAAGATTTGTTATTACTTTAATAAGCATCAGGATCATGAAAAACCTTAAAGACTGTTAGAAAGATAATCTTTAAATCTAACAAAAGGCTCCAGTTCTGGATAAAACGTAAATCATAAACTACGCGACGTTCCATTTTATCTAAAGTATCTGTTTCACCTCTGCAACCGTTTACTTGAGCTAATCCCGTGATACCTGGTTTTACTTTATGTCTCAACATATATTGAGAAATTTCTTTACGGTATTGCTCATTATGGGCAACAGCATGAGGGCGTGGACCGACAATAGACATACGTCCTTGTAATACATTGATAAACTGAGGTAATTCATCTAATGAATATCTACGTAAAAAAGCACCATAAGGCTTAATTCGTGGATCATTACGGGTAGCTTGGGTTACTTTTGCACCATTTTCACAAACAGACATGGTACGAAACTTCCATACATCTATTTCCGATCCATCAGCACCGTACCGTTTTTGTCTAAAAATAATTGGCCCTGGAGAGCTTAACTTTACTCCAATCGCAACAAACAGCATTGGCAATGCAATCAAACATAAAATGATTGAAGATAACACTATATCCTCAAAACGTTTAAGCATGCTATCCAGTGGTTCTTGATCAAAAGGAGAACCATAGATACTAAAACAAGGAATTCCCTGCATCATCACACAACGAGAACTGATTAGGTTGAAGGCAAATAAATCTGGGACATAAAATACTGTAGCTGTAGTATTACCTAACTTATCTAATATTTCACGAACACGTTTTTCAGCAGCCATCGGTAAAGTAACGTAAATCACATCTAACTTACCTGATTGAGCATCTTCAAAAAGCTGCTCAAGATTTCCTTTCATAGTTTTATCATCAGAAAGAAATCGTCTTCCATCATCTTGCTTGCGATCATCATAATAACCCGCAAACTTGTACCCTAATGCAGGCATTGATGCAAAAGAATCAACTAAGCGATGTCCTAAAGAAGTAGCCCCAACGACACCAACTTTTAAAGTATTACGTTCAGCAGGACTTGCAATACGTGCTAAATAATAATAACAGGCATGAAATGTTACCAATAAAAACATTGCAGCTATTGACCATGTAGCAATTATAACTCTAGAAGTATCAACAGCTGTTTGAGAAAAAAAGAACAAAATCAACATAGCGGCCAGAGTCAGTAGCCAAGAGCCTGCAATTCTAAATAACTGATTAGAGAGTTTAGACCCACGCCAACTATTATAGACCTCATTGTATTCTGCAAAAAACTGAAAGACCAATAAACCAATAAAACCATAGGTCATATAAAGGTCATTCCAATCGTATTTAGTTGGCCAATATTTATTTAATACCAATACAGACAACCATAAAGATAGCAATACAATGCAGCTATCAACAACGCGAACTAAAGCCTGTTGTTTAGTTTGATGGGGACGCACCTCCGCCGAAGAATACATTGGAGAATTAGCTGCGCTTTGATCAAAGGAGTGACTTTCTGATAAAGGTACAGATGTAGGAATATTAGATTCTATAGAATTCAATGTCTTATTTTTATATTGTTATCTGCGTGAATACTACAATTTATAACTGACTCTATAATCAATTTTATTTATAGAGTCAGTTATTCAAAATATATTTATCGCTTACTCATCAAGTAAGAAATATACATTCCTTGTATAGTCAAATTATTTCCTTTATTAACAACTAGAATATTGTCAATATTCGACCTTATATTAAACTGTTAATGTACGTTTGTGGCTTATACTAAGTAAGCCTAAAAGTGCGCTACCAAATAACCAGACAGCTGCTGGAACAGGTACAGCAGAAACCTCTGAAATAGTAAGTGAAAATGGAACCGCATTCATTGTGCCTACTAAGGAGCTACCAGTCATACAAAACTTTCCCATCATCCCCGCTTGAGTACAATCAGCATAAACAATGCTTTCAAGATTACCCTTCATACTCTCTTTGTCAAAAGAAAAGGAGAAATATGCATTTTCATCACCATTAGTAAAAAAATCACCTTTTCTATATCCTCCATCTAAAAAAACATCTGTTGTATTTTTCAAAAACACACTGGCTGTCACGATATTGCCATCAATATCTTGAGCCAATTGATAATTCAGACGCATAAGAGGAAAAGTTTGTCCATAATCAGGATTAATATCGTCTGTTACATACATTGACGAATTCATAGTTCCATTTAAATTCGATACAATTCCGCCATCCCAGTCAAAAGCACCATTAAATACAGTATTTCCAACTTGTTGTGTCATTGGTTCAAAAAAAACACCTTGTACTTCATATTTAACAATAGAAGCTTGACCAGTTGAAACACTGGCAGTTAGTACTAATAAAAAGGTAAATAAATTGGGCACTCTTTTATTCATCATAACAACCTTCGAAGATTATAAGTTTTGCATAATTAGCATTCATAAAGTCGTTAAGCCAAAATGACAAACATGAGCTACTAAAACAGCAGAAATCCCCCCTCATCAACACATGACTCAGGGAGATAATACATACTGTATATGTTCTAAAAATTAGAGCATAAATCATTCCATTTTTTTAATAATTCAAAAACTAATTTCCATTATTTAGTTCTTTTTATCAGCATATATTCTTCAAGCAGATTAAGCAGGAAGAACATTTTTCCGACGATTAGCACCAATTAAACTCATTAATGCACCACCAAACAACCATGCAGCAGCAGGAACTGGTACAGCAGAAACAGCTTCAATATTTATAGCCATAGGTATTCCTTCCATCATAGAACTACCTGTTAACTCACCAGCCATACAGTTACCCATCATCATCATGCTACCACCAGTACAATCACCATATGCCATAGCGTTAACTAGATCAGTATCAACCGTACCAACAAGCGGAACATTTGCAGCAACTATATTCATGCCTAAGCTTGTAATATTATTTGAGCCATCAACACGGAATGCCACTGTAAAAAAAGCATTTTCACCAGAAGCAACGTTAGCATCCCCTTGACCAAATTCTTGGTAACCATTAGCACCATCATAACCACCACCTTTAAAAACATTATTAGTATCATTTCTAAAGACTGTTGCTGTGACTATGCCATTCGTATTCATAACTTCATAGTTGTTATTATCTCCATCTTGGTCTAGAGTCACCATCCATTTTTCCCATGTACCAAAACCTGGATCATAACCATCAACATAATCGTGACCAGGTACATCAGTCCAAGCTCCTTGCATTGCTTCATTCATAGTACCGCTAAAGCTGTTCATTGTTCCTGTAGATGCATCCCAGTCAAACATACCATGGAATTCATTATTCGTACCACCAGTCGCGCCTTCAAAAGTGATCCCAGTAACGTTATACATTGTTGCCTGAGCCATTGAAATACTGCTTGCAAATAAAGCTGCTACAGCCAGTTTTGATTTTAGATTCATTAATCTAATCCTTATAAAAATTTAAAAAATTATGGCGATCACCATACAAGCCTTCTTTATAAAAGTAAGTATGGCCTCCATCGTCCATGGAGGCAGTCCGGCTACCTAGATAACTAGGCCCGTTACTTTCCGACCCCACCTCACAGTGGGTGTAGCAAAATATAGGGTTCTCCGGCCCCAATACGATCCTTCTTACTTCCGTGTCAATCACTCATCCCTTACCAACACACAAGCAATACATATGCCAACTAAAAATATTTCATACTCGTACTGCCTGATACCGCCTGATATACCTAACAGTACAACTATGGTTTATAACGATTATCTATTCACCCACCCAAATCACGCCAATTGACTCAGTACTTGTGTGAAATAACCTATTATTTTGCTTCATCAAACAACACTTCATTTTTACCTTTTGCCTGCTTAAGCGCCTCCTGAAGATGATTATTGAACACTATATTGCCAGGCAATATAGCAACTGACTTATTCAACACCGTGATTGCATTTTTAACATCACCATTTTTAAACAAAGCCCACCCATAGGTATCCAGATAATAAGGGTTATCAGTACCCTTAAAACGCATAGTCAATTCCAGAGCCTGGCTTAATCTAACTTGGTCGGTATGAGTACTGAGCAACAAATCAGCCAGATTATTTGCCGCTTCAGATAAGTCTGGGTATTTTTTTAGTATTTTTTCATAAACAATAATCGCCTCTTCTCGTTGCTGTTTTCGAGTTAAATACTTTGCCAACTCATTCATCAGCATTGGCTGGTCAGGCCTTTTAAGCGAGGCATTACGAAGCAGATTAACGACTTCTTCTGATTTACCTTGATGTTCCAACACTCCAACCATCAACCGGTATGCTTCCAGAGAAAACACCTCCTTCTCCAAAACCTGTTGAAGTACTGCTTCAGCTTTATCCCACTTTTTTCCCTGTGCATATATCCTTCCCAACTCATTATGGACACCAACATTATCAGGATACTTACTCACAAAGCCTTTTATAAAAACCAAATAGTCTGCACTTCGAGATGCGCTAGCATAAACTCTAGCAAGTGATGCCAGAACTGTCTTTGAATTAGGCTTTTTTTCAAAAACATTAGTATAAATTTGAATAGCCTCATCATAATGCTCTTGTTTTTCAGCCAACATCGCCTTTAACGTATTTGCAATCAACAATCCTTTTGGCTGCTTTCCAAGATCATCTGCAGCCTCTTTAGCACCAATCCAATCTTTTTTTGATACGCGAAACCTTATTAACAATTCACGCACAACTAGATTACTAGGACTAGACTTGATCGCTTTGATTAACAATTCTTCCGCCCTCGCATTATCACCACGCTTTAGCAGCATAGCACTCAAAGGCATAATAGCTGATACATTATCAGGCTTTTCAACAAGCGCCTTACGCCAAAAACTTTCAGCTACCTCAAGCTCCCCTTTAATTTTGTGCGCCTCTGCCATCATCACCATAGCTTTGCCGACTTCGAATTGATCTCTCAAAACAATACGAAGATCAGAAATAGCTCCATCTGCATCTTTCTTACTCAACTTTAGCTTTGCTCTAAACATTAATGCCAGGGTATTACCCACATCGCTAACAAGCACTTCATCCACTAATTTATCAGCCTTACTTTTATCCTTTTCCGCCCAAGCAATCTCTGCCAATTGGACTTTAGCATCTAACCCATCCTTACCCTCAGGATCAATTGATATCATATTCAATAAAAGTGTTCTTGCTTCGGTGTACCGTCTTTCAGACAGATATAATTGCACCAAGCGAAATTTTAATTTAAGCTCTACTGGTGATACCGAGATAAACTCATTCAACTGACCCTCTATACGCTTCCCATATCCTTTAACTTGTAGGTATTTTATAAAAGCCAACTTAAGACCAATATCTTCAGGGTATTTTTCTATAACCTTGTTAATAGCCACCTCAACTTGCTTAGGCTCACCATAAAGGATAAGCACATTGACCAATTCTAAGCGCAATGCTTTATTATCAGGGTGACTAGCGGTTAAGACCTCATAATCATTGATCACCTCATCAAATTTTTTCTGGGTTTTATGTAACTTTACCTTAAGTGTACCCAATTCAATGTTACCGGGGTTTCTTTCTATACCTTGATCAATAACGACCTCAGCCAAATCATTATCCTTTTTGGCCAATAACATTGTTGCTTTTAACCAAATAGCCTCTACATGTGATGGATCTTTTTCAAGCACACGCTCTATCCGTTGCTGCGCGTCTTTATACTTACCTTCTTCGTAATAAATTCTAGCATCAAGAAGTACAACATCATTATTGTCTGAATCATATTTTAATGCGATAGCAGAATGCTCTTTTGCCTTACCAAGCTGATTAATTAACAAAAAACCCAATTTAACATGAGCCTCCACATGAACTGAATTTAACCCAATAACCTCCAGTAAATTTCGTCTCATTGCCTGAAAATCTTTTTCTTTCTCATCTAATAATGCCAACCCATAATACGCATCAGCCAACTTAGGGTTCATTTGCAATGCACTCTTAAATTGCACTCGAGCACTTTTTAAATCCCCTTTTTCCACAAGAAAATACCCTTCCTTTAGAAACTGTTGCGGATCATCCTCAGCACAGCCTGTTAACGCAATTACCACACTGAGCGCAAACGCTTTTGATAAATTATTCACTCTGTTTTCCCTCTGAAATTATTAAAATCTTGTGTTGTACTTTTCTTTATCCAATCACTAAGCATTCAACTCTATTTTGAGTATTATTTTGTATGATTGGAAGTTGAACTTTCATTGAATGCAGCAAAACAACTTATGCTTTGTTATTTTGCGGTATTTCTTGTTTATGGTTTTGGGGGGGTTGAGAAAAGCGCATATTCTCCTCTCGGCAATTGCTCCATGCATTGCTCTACCTCCTACATACATGCAGTCGACCCCAACCCTCTCGGTAATTACTCCTCGACAACTGCTCCTGCGTTGTTCTACCTACGGGCTTCCCGCCCTAGTGCATTACTCTACTTACCTACTTCCATGTAGGCATCCAGCAGGAGAGGGAGCAAGAGACAAATACAAGCCTGTGTAAATACCTATGCCCCAGCAAAGGAGGGCCAAACCGTAAACTTTAACCCGTATTTATATCTGCCATTTACTGTGGAACATATACAGGAATCAGCGGCACTGCTCCGGCCATAAACCCTGCCATCCGTTGATCTGCATTTTCTTCTGTTTCTCCGGCAGCAATTGGGGTTGTAATCCGTACTAAAGCTCCATCTGTTCTGTTCATAAAAATAGCATCAACAAATAATTGCCATTTAACTGCATATTCATCTGCCATTACTCGCCCTCTTTCTTCAAACCAGTAATAAACCAATTGACGATACTTCCCTTTACTAATAATCACGCGATTAAATTCAAAAGGTTTGCCTGCCCCTGAGCTGTTATAGGTCTGGCGAGTTAAACTGCTAATTTGCCAGCCACTACCAGGCAGACATACCGTAGGGGAATGAGGTGATGAGCCTTTTCTTTGTGATTCGTAATAAGCCACATAAAAATTAACGGGGATATTTTCTTCGCTTACAAAATCAGTCAAGAGGTAATCCGTTAAATCTAATGTATCTAATACTGTTTTTTCTAATGTATTTGGTTGTCCACTCCACTCACCAATTGATCTAGGGAAAGATGAAAAATACTCTCTCTCTGGTGTGCTTTCAGTTCGCCCACCAATAAAAGAAATGATTAAGGCGGTTGCTGCAATCATTCCTAAACAAGCAAGTAGTGGTTTTGATAAGGGACGCTGCTTTAGCTGATCCTGTTCTATTGGCAGTAATGGCTCAAACACTAGACCAAAGACTTGATTAAAGGGTCTTCTGTCTTTTCCTACAAATGTGAACGCCCACATTTCTATAAACAGAATAGCTACACAAGCCATAAATACGGCAAAGCCCTCAAAGTCATGCAAAAAACCTTCCGCCTGCTCACTACCAAAGTACTTAACTAGAAAGCCAATCATGCCTATGCGAAAGCTATTAAGTAAAATAGCGATAGGAATTGTTGAGGCAATTATAAAAGCCCTTTTCCAGGCTGTTGTATGATAAAGATAAGCACAGATAGCTCCAAAACCTAATAATGGATATAAGTAAGTTAATCCACTACAAGCTTCTACAACCTCTAATTTATAAACACCTAAATCGATTAAATTCCCTTCTCTAAAAACTGGAATTTTACAAAACCGAATTATTTCAACACCCAACTGAGATGAGATCAGTTGCATCTTCCCTGTAATAGCAGACTCTAAGAAATAAGGAATGGGTACTGCAAAGACTAATAATGCAATGGGTACAAAAGTCAGTTTTGTTCCACTCCAACCCACTACAGCAAGCGACAGAGCAAACAATACTAAAATAAAGGAATAGTGGATTAATAGATAAATTGCACTTAACTCAGCAATTATAAATAACAATAATGCTACACCAGCAACTATCAAAGCCGACCAAGTTGGCTCAAACTGCTTTTTCTCAAAAACTGGTGCTAATTGCCAAAGAAAAACTAGCGAAACTATTGGTAAAAAATACCCATGATTGTATTCTTCTTCAACTTCCCAGCGATGTACTAGATTAGCCAAGCCGTCGTAATAAGCCCAAATCATTAAGACTAAAGCTGCTACTAATAATAACCAGGTGGAGAGGCCAAATTGCCAATAGCTGCGCGTCTGGTTATCTAGACGCGTCACCCCGTCTTCTTGAGTGGACAGGTTTATTTCACTTTTCATTTGCATAATTATTTTAAAAATAAAGGAAGTTGGTTTTGGTAATAAAATGCTCTCGGGTATTAACGAAAGATTAGCATTACGATAAACATTATTCCTTTACAGGGTTGTTTTTAGGAGTAAGCGCTTGATAATACAAATTTTGTAATTAATACGTCCGGTGGCTAAAAGCCACCAGACAACACAGATATTAATCAGTGGAGGTTACAAATAATCGACATTGCGGCACAAGCTCACGCTTTAATTTACTATTCGCCCAATACAAAGCCATATTTGCCGCACCATCCCATTCCCTGTACTCTACAAGAATAGTATACTTTACCCCGGCAGTAAGCTTTACCTTACCAGTCATCCAACCTTTGGCGTTAGCCTGATAATTTTCCATTACGACATAACCATCAATCCAAACCCGTGCAAAATCATCGCTATTAGTATAAAAGGTATATTCACCATCAAACTGCGGCTCAATTTCACCAAACCAAGCTATTTCAAAATGATCAGTTGGCGCTAATGGATCAGAAGGATCAGGTGAACCAGTCCCCCAATCAAAATTGATTTGCGGATCAACTTTATACAATCCTTGCCAAGCTCCTCCCTTAGCACTATAGTAATCGCCCTCTAGCCCAGTACCATTTGAACACACACTAGGGTTAGAGTTTGTTGTCACTGTAACTGGCTCAGAATAAGCCTTAGCATTACGTGAAACATAGGCACCAACACGTACTTGATAAGTTGTGTTGTAATCTAAACTCGGATCGCTTGCACTATTCATCGAATAAACAAATTCAGAACCCGCCCCAATAACTGCTGATTTTTTGTTTGCTTCTACCACTTTTACCAAGCGCCAGTTTTGTTTATTTTCGTCCCAAACTTCAATATCAAAGTTTTTTTCACTTCTAGAATTATCACTCCAACTTAAACTTACTTCGGCACCTTGAGTGGCTATTGCAGTTAGCTTACTTGGAGCTAGTGGAATAGAATCACTCTCAACTTGCCCCGAACAACTTCGGTTTTCCATATAACCAGTTCGTTTTGAGGTGGCGCTTATTCCATAAGGGTTTGTCAAGGCAACATCTTCTCCAACATTAGCCCAATTACCATACAATCCATCTGTAGTCATAGCATGATGATTAGCTGTAAGCCCTGAAGACCACCACCACCAAAGCCAGCCAATATTATTTTCTGATGCATATTGCATCAAATAATTATAATCAATATTACCTTTCCCTTGGGCACCAACGTTAGAGAACTCACCAATTAATAACGGTATTCTTTTCTTGTTAATGGTGTCAATCGCTGTCTTATACCTTTCCTGTGGTTGATTTTCATCCCAAGGATGCCAGCTAAACAGTAAATTTTGATCGGGGTCTTGCCTAATAAGATACCTCGCATTCTGTATAATATATGCCTCATCCCTACCCCAATCTGCCGCATCAATTACCAACGGCATATGAAGACCCGCCTTTCTAAGTTTTTTAATAGCTAGACTATATTGTTGACGGAAATCATCATGCCAAACAGAAGAAGAACCTGCTTCATTAGCTATATTTAACAACAGCATATCTTCGTACTGCCTTAACACAGAGACCATTTCTGGCTGAGCCCAAAAATCAACTGCAAAAGATAGTTGTTCCCAATTACCTGAAGCATCCCAAATAGATGGCATTGCAACCATATTATTTTCAACTGCTTTCTGTAGTGCTACATCAACTGCTTGAGGATTACTTTTATTTATCCTCCAACGAAATGTGAGGCGCACTGTATTTGCCCCCGTTAGCGAGATTTCACTTAAACTTTTTGCTGTCGGGTCAGATGGAAAAGCAATCCCCGCATTCACCCCTCGGACAACCATTTGCTGACCACAGGGGTCTAATAGTCTAGTACGAGAAGTTTTAAAAGTTGAGCTAGCAACTGCTGGTTTTACCACAACAGCAGCAGCAAAAAATAACAATAGAAATATATTTAATCGAAAAAACTTTTTTCTAAAAAAAGCTGTGAACATATAATTGCCTGAATAATAATGGTTTTGAAATTGCCTTCAAAGATTGCACTAAGCTTTTCTATCAAAAAATAAGGCAGAGACTTACGCAACTGACTACGAAAGCAAATTACATACCACAAACATATAAACCAACCTCCCCACCCTTGCCATAACAAATATATACCTGATTACGTACAAGCCCCAGACAATACTTAATCTACAAAAAGCTTGCTTTTAGCCCTCTCCTGCTGGAGGGAGGGGTGATACCTACAGGGATGTAGGTAAGTAGAGCAACGCAGGAGCAACTGCCTAGGAGAAATAAAGCAATTCTATTTTTCTTTAATATTCTCTTATAAATCAAGAAATAAAGATGTTTTGAATTACATGCTGTTTATTTTCTCCTCACCCAAACCCTCTCCAGCAGGAGAAGGCTTAAGAGCTAACGAAATCCACACTTAACGGTGACATAGCCAAATTTATTGCGACCCGTGGCTTGTTAGTAGTCTTGAAATATTTTCATCATTTATATATAAAACCATTAATAGCCTTTATTACTTACGTATCAAATCAAAAACAGGGCAAATGCCACAATAAAACAAGTTATATGCCACACCTTTGATTTAAACTTAGCCTTCCCCTACAAAACCCCATTTAGTACAAACCTAGTACTTATGGTATGTTTATTGCTTTATATAATAGGGTGTAAATATGATCGCAAGACCTTTTACGATCTGCTTTGCACTTTCATCAACCCCTTATTATAAAAACTAGGAGTTTAATTTTATGAAACAAAAGAAAAAACTGCTATACCTGACAGGGTTAGCCGTCTTTTTAGGAACAGTACAAACCGCAAAAGCAGATCTAATCGGTCTGACAATGCAATTTCCTGTTATTGATCTTAACAATTCGTATTTAATTTATGACCATAACGGAGTAAATAATTCAACAGGATTATTAAAGGTAGTGTCTTTCGGCTCCACCTTAGTTGATGGCCCCGGTATTACTGGTGGCAATAGCCTCTCGCAGGTTTATACTGACAACAGTGAATCAACACCTGACGTAATGCTAACCATTGCTATTAATAAGTCTAATGGCGCTTGGTCAAATTCTACTGCTAATGGTGCCAATAAAGTTACCATTGGTTTTGGTAATTCTGTTATTGAAAACGCCCCAGCAACTACGCCCGGTTTTAGCTGGGCAGGGGATATCACAGGCTTTGGCTGGCAAGAAAATATCGGTAGAAAAAATAAAGCTCCTTACGAATACGGTACTAGCTTTGATGCTACCTGGAAATTTACTAACGATGACTACGAAGACATGCCGGCTGGGATGGGTGAGTTTGTTGACGGCATTCTAACTAATGCTATGACTGCCTATGACGGAGGAATTAAAATCTCTAATAGTGCGGGGTTTGGTAATGTTCCTCACCCCAAGGCATTTCAAAGGGACTGGGTATTTGGTACTAGTGCTAACACAAACGGTATAAAGGATTTATTAGACCCTTATTTAGGTGATCTATCCACAAGTACATGTAAGAAACGTGATTCAACCAACTGTATGACTTACGTCAACTCGACAGTGTTTGCTGATGTTTTTGTACCCATCCCTCCTGCTTTATTCTTATGGGCAGGTGCATTAGCTACACTACTGCCTTCCTTAAGACGCTTAAAAAGCAATACACTTACCGAAACCTCTGGCACCAGAGCATAACACTAAAGTGTATTTTCACTAAAACTATACGATAGTGTTAAATAATTATCGTATATAACATACGGCAATAACTCAAGTCGTTCAATATTACCAAATAATATTGAATGACTTACCTTTGACATGCTTGGTGAACAAATCGATACAGGAAAAGTGAGTCGCTAACCTTTACTTTTACCTAACTTTATCTAACCACCTAAAGCTAAAGCACACTACTAACTTAACTATTTATTTTATAGAGCATAGACAATGAAATTACAACATTCAATTCCCGCACTATGTTTAGCTGCGAGTATGAGTTTAACCCCAACAATATCTCAAGCAACCCTGCTAGAGTTAACAACAGACCTACCTACCATTACCTTTAGCGCGGCGGGCATGATTGATTTCAATGCTGCCAGCAGTACAGTAACAGTATCAACAGAGCCTTCTAACATTTTTTCACTTAGCCCTTTAATCACTGCAAATATTATGGGTACAAGCATTGAGGACATTAAAGACATCAGCATTACCTTTCAAGTTGACACTAATGGTACGGTAATACCAAATGACATTAATCTACCTGATTTAGTTGTTAATGGTTCAATTGATACTAATGGTGACGGAATTGCTGATTTAAGTGGCGTACTACTAACAGCAGAAGTCTCTCAATTTGGTTTTAGCGACGGAGGGGTTGGTGGAGATGACCAGTTTGATTTACGCTTAAACAACATTTCTGGTCTTTTATCCTATCTTTATACAGGATCAGATCTAGCAGTTAACATAGCAAGTAAAAATACAACTGAATATACAACACCTTTTTCAGGCAACTTTAATGCTGACTGGACAGCACAAGCTAAAGGCAGTATTGACTCAACAGCATCTACAACCACAGGAACAGGCGATAACTGTAGCTTAAAATTAGCGGCTAAATGTTCAGTAAATGGCGGCCCCTTTAAAGACAAATGCCGTATCAAAGTGACTCGCTCTGTTAATCACTGGGAACAACATGATATTTCTTATAATACTCATGATTTTCAGATGTCAAAATATGGTATGCATGAATATACTGTTCCTGCATGGGCGGCTAACTACCCAACAACTGAAGTTACCTTTAAATACACAGTCACCAATACTGGTAGCACCCCTGCTACAAACATCCTTATTGAAGACTCTTTTGACACTGCAGTAACCGGCTACCCAACATCACTTGCTGTTGATGATTCTTTCTCAGTGACACGCTCAGTTGATTTAAGTGAAAGTATTGAAAATGATGTGACTGTCTTAGGATCTAATAACAACGAAACATGTGTCGCCAACGACGTTATTGTTGTTAAGGATAAGCTTCGTGAACGTAAAAAACACGATGATGACGACTTTAAAGATAAAGGGAATCACTAATCTCTTTATTGAAAGAACCGCTTAAACAAGCGGTTCTTTTTGTATTATTTACAACAGCTAATTTAGCTTTCTATTCTGGAACAGCTGCTCTTCCCTTCAAAATCCATTACCGATATAAGTTACATTAGGTTAATTTAGAAAAAAATGACAAATTCTGGTTTTAGCCTCCCCCTTTGAAAAAGGGGGATTGAGGGGGATTTTATAAAAAGGGTAAGGTATTGAATTAAAACATCCTATTTTAAAGTTCAAATCTCCCCTAACCCTAACGCTGCTTACTTAAGGAATACTAATTATTAAACAATAGGTTAAGGACGTAGGTTGGGCAAAGCGCTCTTGCGTGCCCAACAATTAACCGCGATAATGAAGTTAAGAAATAGCCTACCCAAGCGGTATGCCCCGATTGGCGGTAGATGTAGATCAAGTGGCTTCGATTTGTTGGGCACGTCACTACTCGTTCCTTTGCCCAACCTACGGTCTATCTTGTTGAAAATAATAAAGTAATACTTCTTAAGTAAGCAGTATTATCCCCTAACCCCTCTTTGCTAAAGAGGGGAATTAAACTGATGCTTTCAATTATCAACCTGTGGTTTATATAGAGTCATGATTAATAATGAGCTTCAACCAAAATATTGATTTAACTCACACCATTAGCTAAAGATGCTTTCAATTGCGTCAACAACTTACGCGCAGCATCAATCTCTGGAAAATCACCTTGCTCAACCGATAAAGCTAAAGACTGCTCCAATGTCATAATGGCAGATTTTATATCATGCTGCTGTCGATAAGCCTCTGCTAAATGATAATGTACTCTTGCCCCTTTTTGTATTTTTTCCGCAGCTTTTTTTAATACAGTAAGTGCCTTTGCAGAATCACCTGCTTTTAATACAACCCAACCGTATGTATCTTGAATATCTGGGTTTTTAGTATCCTTAAATCGCTCAACTAACAAAAACGCTTTATTAATACTTTCCTTATCATCTGCTTGATAAGTTACCAGTAGATCAGCTAGATTATTAGCTGCCACATCATTTTCGGGGAATGCTTCCAATAGTTTTTCATAGACTTTGATTGCCTTGTTGCCATCTTTATTAAACACATAAAAGCTCGCCTGATCAATCAACAATTGCAAAGTATTACCTGCAAGTTTAACGTAACCATCCTGATAAACCTTTTCCGCTTGCTCTATTTTCTGTTGCCAACCATAAACTCTTGCCAACAAAAGATATAACCGCTCATCTTTAGGCGTATCTCTTAACAATCCCTGTAGTAGATTTTCAGCCTCAATCCAATGTTTATCTGACACATAAGCAAGTACCAAAAAACGACTAATAACAACCGAACCTGATTCCTTCCATAACAAAGACTTTAGATAAACAATTAACTCTTGTCGATTAGTACGCTGTTGATATATTTGGGTTAGCAATAACAATGCTGGTTCAAAGTCAGGCCTACGCTCAAGTACTGCTTGCAAATCAACAAGCGCCCCATTATGCTCTCCTTGTGCCATTAACACATTGGCTCGCAACATCAATACTTCCCTTCGGGCTATTTTAGATTTATCTGAAATAGCTTTATCCAATATGTTTCTTGCCTTAGTTAGCTCCTTTTTATTCCAAGCCAACTGAGCCAAAGCCATTTGAGCTTGCAACCGAACCTTTTCTACCTGTACCTCGTTTTGTAAAGGTGTTAACAGCGCTTCAGCTTCAGAGTAACGCTTCTGGCCAGAATAGTAAGTAGCAAGGCGGATCTTTAGTGCTGCCTCACTAGGGTGAGCTTGTACAAACCCTATAAGAGTAGCTTCTGCTCGTGATTTACTCAACTGTTCAATTACACTAATTAATTTCAACTTCAACCCCATATCAGCGGTATTTAGTTCAGAAGCCTTTTGTAATATTTTTTCTGCATCAGCCCAATGTTGATCAGCAATATATGCAGAAGCTAAAATATCCAACGCTGAACCTGATGCTGGATTTTTAGCCATAAAATGCTTTAAATAATCAATCAAATCCACCCGACGACGACTACTCTCATATAATTGACTCAAAGCCACCAGAGTTTGTAGGTGCTCGGGATCTGCGACAAGTATTCGTTGGTATAATTTCTCAGCCTCAAGGCTTTGTCCTTGTTGTACCAGCAAAAAGCCTTCCCAATAATTTGCGGGTAAATCCGCTTGAGTAACAGCTCTTAACTTTTCAATAACAGCCTTTGTACCTTCCCAGTCTTTTTTCTGCGCCTTAAGCTGAATCAATATTTCCAACATCCCAGGCTTATTTTGAATAGCTTTCTCAGTCTTGGATAATAACCCTTCTGCTTCATCATAATCCCCTCGCTTGGCTAATTGATTAAGTACTGGAATTAAAGCAGAAAGATTATTTGGATTAATTTCTAAAATTTTTCTCCATTGACTTACAGCTACTTCTGCCTCTCCTTTTAAAACGCTAATCTGTGCCTGTAATAACATTGCAGGTTCAAAATCTGGACGATTATGTAGTAAAAGCCGTAAATCAGATATTGCACCATCAATCTCCCCTCGATTTAATCGAGTACCCGCCCTCAGCATAAGCGCATCACTATGATCAGCATCAATACCAAGCACCTCTTCTGCCAAACTCTCTACTTGAGTCACATTTTGCTGTAACAGTGCTATCTCAGCAAATTTAACTTTTACATCCGATATATATATATTTGCATCATCCATGGCTAAAATTGTCTTTAAAACAGATTTAGCTTCAATAAATTTTTGTTTAGCAATGTAATAATCAACAAGCTTAAATTTTAGCAACGCATTATTAGGTGTTTGCACAACAAAATCTTTCAATATTTTTTCTACTTGTTCATTATCTCTATCCTTAACCAGACTAATTAACTTGAGTTTCAGTTCAATCTCCAACGGCTGAGCATTTATTGCTTTCCACATTACTTTCTCAGCATCCGTCTCACGACTATTTTTAACTAACAGATCAGCCAATTCAGAAGGCAAACTATTATCTTGGGGGTACTGATCGATAAGCTCCTTATAATCCTTTACCACTTCTTCATAATTACCTTTATCGACTTGCAACCGTATTCTTAGAGACCTTAACCCCCTATCATTTGGGTAGTGTTCAATCGCCGTATTCAAAACGGCAATAGCCTTATCATCCTTATGCTCAGCTAGTAAAATATTTGCTTTTAAACCTAGCGCATCAACAAACAAAGGCTTTTTTGTTAAAATCTTATCAACAACCTGCAAAGACTCTGCATACAAGCCGCTTCTTAACTTAACTGATGCATCTAATAACATTACCGTTATATTATCTGGGCTTAACTGTATAACCTTTTGAACTTGCTCTGATGCCTTTTCCAGCTTTCCACCCGATAAATAAACCTGCCCTAATTTTATTTGTGCCTTGAGATGACTTGGGTCAATTGCAATAGCTTCAAGCAAATTACCCAGCAACCCTCCCCATTCCAAATTTTCTTCTCGAATTAAAGCCATGTAATAATATGCATCGGCTAATTTTGGATCAATCTGTAATGCATTTTGAAATTGTACCCGCGCGCTTTCTATATCCCCTTTCCCAAAAAGTACAGTACCTTCTTTAATATAACTCTCTGCACCTTGCTCCCCACAGCCAAATAAGGTGATAATTAAACAGATTGTTGATAGTTTGGCGACAGTTAAATGCTTCATAAAAATAAATAATATTGAGAATATGTTTTTGAGTTGTCTTTTGGGACTGCCAGTATATTTTTAGACAAAACTGACGTTAGAATTTGTATTAATCGCCCCATAAGTTCTGGCAGTGTTATACCTTTGGGCTGTAGAGACA
>Ga0209395_1002645_pt1 | contig 23033 bp, 17 predicted proteins | sample GOMGulsemesocosm_3_FD_184635 | JGI IMG/M metagenome (GOLD analysis project Ga0209395, IMG submission 184635) | Methane-oxidizing microbial communities from mesocosms in the Gulf of Mexico - GOM9D Gulf of Mexico (SPAdes) (version 2) | ecosystem: Environmental > Aquatic > Marine > Cold seeps... | reverse complement strand
TAAAAGTAAGCAAATATTGACTTTATCTCTTCATTTCTATAGTATTCTCGCCCCTCAAAATCACAGAAAACTTGTCTGTTTTTGCCTATGCTTAGTATTAATTAAGTATTAATTAAGTATTACAAAAACATGCTCGCCAATTCGCATTCGCCAATGATTTAGTCGATAGGATTAAATGTTAGCGATAAACTCAATGAGATAAAAATGTTTGAATTACACGCTAGTAAAGTGTCTAACTTGAAAAATGATGTGTTATCAGGTCTAACTGTTGCGTTAGCACTAGTACCTGAAGCTGTAGCTTTTGCCTTTGTTGCCGGTGTTGAACCCTTAGTTGGTTTGTATGCAGCCTTTATGGTCGGGTTAATAACGGCTATTTTTGGTGGACGTCCAGGAATGATTTCTGGTGCCACGGGTGCTATGGCAGTAGTAATGGTCAGTTTAGTTGCCATTCATGGTGTTGAATACCTATTCGCTACTGTGGTGCTCACGGGATTACTGCAAATTCTTGCGGGAGTATTTAAGCTAGGTAAGTTTATCCGCTTAGTGCCACACCCAGTAATGCTTGGTTTTGTTAACGGTCTAGCAATTGTTATTTTCTTAGCGCAATTAGGGCAATTTAAAGTAACAAATGCGGCAGGTGAGCTTGAATGGATGCAAGGTACACCATTATTCACCATGGCAGGTTTGATCCTTTTAACCATGGCAATCATACATTTTTTCCCTAAAATTACTAAAGCGGTACCTTCAACATTGGTGGCTATTGTTGGGGTATCTTTACTCGTTTTTGCAACCGGACTTGATACTAAGCTAGTTGGCGATGCCGCTTCTATTGCTGGTGGTTTACCTACATTTTCAATTCCCGATGTGCCTTTCACATTAGAAACCTTTAAAATCATTCTTCCTTTTGCCCTCGTTCTCGCTGCAATTGGTCTTATTGAGTCCTTATTGACACTTACTTTAATTGATGAATTAACCGGTACTCGCGGTCGCAGTAATAAAGAATGTATTGCGCAAGGCGCAGCAAATACAGCTACCGGATTTTTTGGTGGTATGGGTGGTTGTGCCATGATCGGTCAATCTATGATCAACGTAAATTCAGGTGGTCGTGGTAGAGCATCTGGTATCACAGCAGCGTTAGCCTTGTTAGGTTTTATCTTATTCGCTTCAGGCCTAATTGAGCAGATTCCTCTGGCCGCATTAGTTGGCGTTATGTTTATTGTTGTTATCGGTACCTTTGAATGGTCAAGTCTTCGTATTTTAGGCAAAGTACCTAAAGCGGATGCCTTTGTTATTATTCTTGTTTCAGGTGTTACCGTTTATTCAGACTTGGCTGTAGCCGTTATTGTTGGTGTGATTGTTTCAGCATTAGTTTTTGCTTGGGAACATGCAAAACATATTACAGTTCATCGTAGTATTGATGAAGCCGGTTCAACTGTTTATGAAGTTAATGGACCAATATTTTTTGGTTCAATCGCTAACTTTCTTGAGCAGTTTACACCTGAAGAAGACAGTAATGATGTTATTGTCGAATTCAAAAATGCACGTGTTGTTGACCACTCTGCTATTGAAGCAATTGATACATTGGCTGAACGTTATATATCGCGCAACAAAACTATGCACCTAAAACACTTAAATAAAGAGTGTAAAGAGTTGTTAGACAAGGCAGATAAACTCGTTGAACTTAATATAATTGAAGATCCTAATTATCATATTGCAAGTGATAAATTGGCATAGGATTAGCCTTTAAATCAGTTAGTTAATCTAGTTGTTATAAAAATGCGTTGATAAGTTATACTTAACTTACAGCGCATTTTTTTTATTTTTTTTTTGAGCAATACAATTAAACAATAATTCGATATTGGAATTGTGACTAATAAGGCTTAGAGTATCTTAATCAAGGTAAGTTTGTGACCATTTAATGAAATTGAGATAGTGAGAATTAAATGCAATTAGAGTTTTTTGATGTTCCTAGCCCCTGTGTTGGCATATGTCAGTCTGATGATAAGGGTCACTGCCTCGGTTGTATGCGTTCGCGTGAAGAACGACAAGATTGGAAAACGTTTAATAATGATGAAAAACAAAAAGTCATAAAACGCTGCATTCAAAGAAAAAACCGTAAAAAAAACTCACATAATACGAAAACTGAAAAATTAGCTTCTGCCCCAGAGCTTGAGGCTGACATGCAACCATCATTACTTGATCCCCCAAGTAAAACCTCTATATCAACAGATACTGACTTAGATTTCAGTGATTTTGAATTGTAATATATCTTAGCATTGGCATTTATATCAACAAATGTAATTCATGTGTTATTGTCTATTTCTCTTAACTTGGAGGGATGTTTTATTTACGCCACTTCATGTATTTAGCCTATTTGATATAACTACTCGTCAAGGATGTAATCGATGAATTTTAGAAGTCTGCTCTGTATTTGTGCAATATTTTTAACAGCCTGTAGTCAGGTGAAAAATGATGTAGGTACCCCGTCAGATGAAAGTCTTAACGACCAACTGATAGAAAATAACTTGGCCATTGATCTTGATAGTTCAGGGCATATTGACAGTCATGGTTTAGCGGCATTTGCTAAAAAAATTGAAAACGTAAGAATACTCGCCTTAGGTGAGCAAACTCACGGCGCGGGTAGTGTATTTACCCTGAAAACGGATCTGATAAAATACTTACATCAACACCATGGCTTTGATTTATTTATATTAGAAAGTGGCATGTACGATGTGGGTGAAATACTAAAACAAACTCAAGACGGTCAGTCAATAAAAGCATTGGCTCCGGGCAATATTTTTTATATGTATGCAAATAGCGAAGAAGTTACTCCTTTATTTGATTATGTTAATGCCCAGCTTAATACAGATAAGCCATTAACAATGGTAGGTTTCGATAGTCAGCATACAGGAGGGTTGTCGTTAGTAGGGCTGGTAACAGACTTAACTCAAGCACAGAAAAAAATTGATAAATCTTGGGTGAATAGCCGTCAGTGGCAAGTTTTTTCAAGCCAAATCCAACAAGTACTTGATGGCTCTAAGGTACGGTTTCCAAAAAATAAAGAGAACTTGTTTTTTGATCAGCTTGATAAATTAGCCAGTAACTTTGAGCAACATGATTCACTCGATAATAATGGTTTTTGGTTTCGTATTTCCAAGGGGTTAACCGCACAGGCCAAAAGGCAATGGCAACTTGGCGACAACCGCAGCCAGCAAATGGGAGAGAATATTAAATGGTGGGCTGATCAATACCCAGATAAAAAAATTATTGTTTGGGCACATACATGGCATCTAACGAAGCAAGGTAACAATCAAATAAATGCCGGAAAAGTCGTGAGTGATGCCTTTGGTGATGCATACCATATGGTACATTTTAGTGCGGAGAAAGGGCAGTATTTAAGCTATATTGATTTGCAAAATAAAGAGGTAACTACACCTGTGAAAAACTCCGTAGAACACCTTTTAAGCCAAGCCAGCTCTTCACAAATTAATTACATTGAAAATAAAGGTTTATTGGTGCAGGGGAGTGATTTGAAAGTTTTTGCTAATGACTATCAAGATACTCTCAAGGCGAGTGAATGGCCAGCCTATTGGGATAGCATGTTTATTTTAAAAGATATTAGTCCTGCGACTTATCAGCAATAATTAATGTAGTTTACATCGCATGGTTTAAGCAGGAGAAGCTATATTATTTCAACCCTTTCTGTTCAAAAGCGTGTGCACTAATAAAAAGATGATTTAGTTCTCAAGTATTATTAGCGGGTTAAATTAACTTTTAAAGTGTTTTTTATTATAAAACGGTTGCTAGAGATAATTTTTAACTATACTATACGCGCTCTTTAGAGAGTTTCTCTCCTTAAAGATTGCCCCGATAGCTCAGTTGGTAGAGCAGAGGATTGAAAATCCTCGTGTCCCTGGTTCAAATCCGGGTCGGGGCACCATATAACTTCTCTATGAAGTAACAAAGCCTCTGCATTACTAATATAAATAGTTATGCAGAGGCTTTTTTCGTTTCTAAATGTTTTAATTTATCCTCATTACCGCAAGATAATTCATTGAAACTACTGTCAGTAGAGTTTTTATATCTCAACTGACATAGGAATGAATTATTATAATTGCTCTTTTAAAGCGAATAATAAATCTAATGCTTGTCTTGGGCTTAACTCATTAACATCAGTATCGATGAGAGTGGTCAACGCAGGGTGTTCATCTGCTGTTAAACTGAGTTGCTCAAAGGCATCACTTTGTATCGGACTTGCGTTAAGTAAAGTTGGCGATTGTTGTTGCTCTAGTTCAGTTAATCTTTGCTTAGCACGCTTTATTACCATTTTTGGTACACCGGCTAACTGAGCGACTTGTAACCCAAAACTTTTGCTGGCAGCGCCTTCTTGTACTGCATGCATAAAGACTATGTTATCGTCATGCTCCATGGCATCTAAGTGAACATTGGCTAAGGTAGGGATCTGCTCAGCTAACATAGTCAGTTCAAAATAATGTGTGGCGAATAGGGTAAAAGCCTTAGTCTTAAGCGCTAACATTTCTGCACAAGCCCAAGCCAGTGATAAGCCATCGTAAGTACTAGTACCACGACCAATTTCATCAAGTAAAACTAAACTTTTATCCGTTGCGTTATGTAATATATTAGCGGTTTCCGTCATTTCGACCATGAAGGTTGATCGGCCACTGGCTAAATCATCGGAAGCACCAATTCGGGTAAATATTCTATCAACTAACCCTATTGTTGCGCTGGTTGCGGGTACATAACAGCCGATATGAGCTAATAAAACGATTAACGCAGTTTGACGCATATAGGTTGATTTACCACCCATGTTAGGACCGGTAATAATCAACATTTTTCGCTGCTCTGTCAACGATACTGGGTTAGCAATAAAAGCATCATTAGTCATCTGTTCAACAACAACATGTCGGCCCGCATCAATGCAGATACCAGGCTCAGTCACTAAGGTGGGCTTTACATAATTTAAGGCTAAAGCGCGCTCTGCAAAAGTGGTTAATACATCGAGCTCAGCAATCGCTTGGCTTAGTTGTTGTAATCTAGCTAAATCAGGTAATACTTGGTCGAATAGTTCTTGATAGAGTACTTTTTCTAAGGCTAAGAATTTACTTTGCGCGCTGAGAACTTTATGTTCATGCTCTTTTAATTCTTCAGTTATAAAGCGTTCATTATTTTTTAGCGTTTGGCGGCGGATGTAATCATCGGGTACATCAGCAGCGGCAGTCCTGCTCATTTCAATGAAAAAGCCATGAACTTTGTTGTAACCTACTTTTAATGAGTGAATACCTGTACGCTCTTTTTCTCGCTGTTCAAGCTGAGCTAAAAACTCGGTAGCGCCATCACTTAAGTCACGCAATACATCAAGCTCACTATGATAACCTGGTGCAATGACTCCACCATCTCGTATTAATACCGGTGGGTTTTCTACTATGGCATGTTCGAGTAATGCCTGTAACTCTGGCATTGGTTTACTTTGCTGAGCAAGCGTATTTAGGTAGCTAGGCTGTGAGGTAGTCGACTCATCTTGCGGTTTGTTTTCTAATTCATCTTGTAGCTCTGGCAACTGCTGCAGAGCATTACGTAGACGGGCAAAGTCACGCGGACGTGCAGATCTTAAAGCAATACGTGAAACAATGCGCTCTATGTCTCCCAAGCCTTTTAATAACGGCTGAATAGGAGAGATAAGATCTAACTCAATAATATCACGTACGGTATTTTGACGATTGTTAAGTACCTTTAAATCACGTAATGGAAAATGTAACCAGCGCTTTAATAATCGAGAGCCCATTGGCGTTGATGATTTATCTAAAATTGACGCAAGGGTATTATCAAGACCACCCTGAAGGTTGTGAGTGAGCTCTAAATTACGACGAGTTGCGGCATCAAGTACCACACCAGTATTGGCTGTCTCGCACACAATAGATCGAATGTGTGGTAGGGCAGTACGTTGAGTATCTTTTACATATTGAAATAAACAACCCGCAGCAGCTAAACCTAAAGGTTTATCAGCGACACCAAAACCAGCTAACTCTTTTGTATTAAACTGATTATTTAATAACTTAGTTGCAGTCTCTAAATCAAACTCCCATTCAGGTCGTCGGCGTAAACCTTTTCTTTGCTCAATCAAACTAAAATCTTGTAAAGACTCACTGTATAGTAGTTCGGCAGGAGACAAGCGTTGTAACTCTGCTTGTAATTGCTCATTAGTTTGTGGCTCAGTCAGTACAAATCTGCCACTAGCCATATCTAAATAAGCAAGGCCATATGCAGGAGCAGAGTTTGTTCTTAGTTTTGCTTGTGGTGCTTGGTTATCAACAATGGCCACAATTAAATTATCTTGCCTGTCGGTAAGTAGTGCTTCATCACTTACGGTACCGGGAGTGATAACACGTACAACTTTACGTTCAACCGGACCTTTACTGGTAGCAGGGTCGCCTATTTGCTCACAAATAGCGACAGACTCACCTAAAGCGACTAGCTTGGCTAAGTAATTTTCAACGGCATGATAAGGCACGCCAGCCATTGGAATAGCATTACCACCTGTTTTACCACGAGCAGTTAGTGAAATATCTAACAAATCAGAGGCTTTCTTAGCATCATCAAAAAATAACTCATAGAAATCGCCCATGCGATAAAAGATCAAAATGTGTGGAAACTCAGCCTTAATAGTTAAGTACTGACGCATCATAGGGGTGTGGGATGAAAGATCTTTGGTGGCAGTCGTCATGAAATGCTAAAACTCTTATGTAATTACTAGTTTAATTCTAGGGAAGTTTATACCAACTGGTATTTCCGTAGATTATGCCATAAGCCGTATTAGCATTTCTTAATTTTTGATAGTTAATTTTTGATAGTTACAGAGATGATTGTATTATCTAGCCATCCATGTATTAAACAGTGACCAAGCAACTAGCCACATTACTAAGGCAATAACGATATCTATAGTTATTTTTACTTTTGGTCTACTTAGCTGTTTAGACAGTTTTGCTGCGCCAAGTGCTAAACAGCTAAACCATGTGAATGAGCCAAGCACGCAGCCAATAAGAAAAAATACTTTTGCTTCATCTGAATATTGTCCACCAACACTGCCAATTACCATAACCGTATCAATGTAAGCATGTGGATTTAAAAAAGTTACTGCTAAGGTTGTTAAGAAAATAACCTTTGCCGATTTTTTTTTCAAAACCGTGTCAGTTGTATTTTTACTTTGGGCAAATGCAGACTTCATTGATAACAAGCCATAGACACTTAAAAATAAGATCCCGCCCCAAGTAAGCAGATTAAATAAAGTCGCGTTATGTGAGAGTAATATACTCCCGCCTAGTACACCTAAACTGATGAGTAAAGCATCGTAAAGCACAAAAAGAGCCGCAGTCATTTTATGATGGTTCTGATTAATGCCTTGATTAATTAACATTGAGTTTTGTGTACCAATAGGCATGATCATGCTTAATGTTAGGGTAAAACCTTTTGCTAAAATTAATAAGCTCATATTTGTACTCGATAAATATTCAGGGGATTTGATAAACGCTAGTTTGCACTAAATATACAATCAATTATAATTAATAATAATTAACTATCATTAGTAAAACTTATATGGAGAGGGTTGCACTTTGGCCAATTTTGATTATAAGCTTTTAGCTGCACTGGCAGAGGTTATTGAACAACAAAGCTTTGAATTAGCGGCACAAAAATTGTTTATTTCCCAATCAGCTATTTCTCAGAGAATTAAGTCGCTCGAAGAGCATGTTGGGCAGCCTGTGCTTATTCGAAATCAACCTATAGTCGCTACCCCAGCAGGAGAGCAGTTGTTAAGCCACTTTAAAAAAGTTAAACAACTTGAACATGAATTGGTACCACTATTATCTCCAGACAACCCGATTAAACCTATGCAAGTTTCGCTAGCTATTAACGCAGATAGTATTGCTACCTGGTTTATTGATGCAATTACCCCGGTACTAAAGAATCACTTAGTCGAATTGAATTTAATCATTGAACATGAAGAAAGAACCTTAGATAAATTACGAAGTGGTCAAGCTATTGGAGCCGTAAGTATTATTGAGCAACCCTTAAAAGGTTATCGCTCATTTAAATTGGGTGAAATGGAATATTGTTTGGTGGCGAGTAAAGGGTTTTCTCAAAAATACTTCCCTGATGGCGTAAATCAAAGCTCATTAAAGATGGCACCAGCGATAAGTTATGATCACAAAGATGATATGCATGTACGTTATATTGCAAAGCACTTTAATTTGGCGGCTAGTGAATACTATTGCCATAGCGTTCGTTCATCAGAAGCATTTGTTGCACTAGTCAAGCAAGGGGTTGCATACTGTTTGTTGCCTAAACTTCAAATCGAGGAGGAGCTACGTAAGGGGCAATTAATAAGTTTATGCCCGGATAAAGAATTGGTAGAGACCTTATATTGGCATAGCTGGGTATTGGTAAAGGGAGTAAATAAAAAAATATCTGAACAGATCGTTAGTATTGGTCGTGAAAAACTAGCCTACTAATGTTTAGCGTTTATTGTACTTGCGTAAAATAAAGTGATTGGTATATTCTCTTAATCAACGATACCTTTATTTGAGCTTTTATTGAATTACTCCCCTATACAACAGCAGCAAAATAAACCGATAAAGACGTCAACAGCGGTCGTTATTTTAACGAGTTTTGTGATTCTAATATTATTGATATCCCAAGCATTTTCAGCGAATAAAATTCACCATAGCTATCAAGAATCGTTAATGGATTCAGTCACTGACAGTATTTTGTCTGATTATCAAGAATACTTCACCCTGCTTCGCTTAGAAATAGATCTTTTTCAGCAAAAGCAGCTCAATGCCATTGAGGCGTTAGAAAACAAAGCCGGTAAAGTTTCTAAAGAAGAGTATATGCAAGTATTAACATCGTTGAAAAACGATATTGATAATACCCGCTTATTTGCCTTAATTGATCATAAAGGGCAGGGTAGTCTTAAACATATCACAGGTAACTTTTTACCCGATTGTGAAAATGAAATTGCTACAACGGTTGCTGAAGGTGTGCAAAATAAATTATTTTTGCATCGAAGTAAGCGCAGTATTCATTTCGATTTATTACAACCTTTAGCGACATCATCAGGCGAAGGGGCTTTTTTCTTTGTGGCTTTTAATCCTGACATTTTGACCGATATACTAAAAAAATATCAGTTACCACACCAGCAACTTTTTTTAATGCGCTCAGATTTACCAGGGGAAATTGAGCTAACAACGGAAAAATATGACAGTAAGTATAATGAATTAATATTAGGGGAAGAGCTAAAGACATTTAATTTGGTCAAAGCAATTCCAAATACCCGTTGGCAGTTGGCGATTCGACTATCACCAAAATACAGTAACAACTTATACCGCGAAGGTCTTATTAAGGCCCTACTCATTTGGGCACTGTTAACCTTATTTATCTACATTTTTTATCGTCAAAGAAAGCGTATTTTACAAAAGCAATTGCAAGTAGAGCAAGCATTAGCTTATGTGGACAATTACGATCAATTAACGGGGTTAGCCAATAGAGTTAATTTTGATAGGCAGTTAACAGAGCATATTGAAGCCAGTCAATTACTTACTCATCATTCGGACAATACAAATACAGTCATAAACAAGAGTTCAGGCGTTGTAATGCACATAGATCTGGATAAATTTCAGGTTATAAATAACAGTGTTAGTTATGCCATTGGTGATAGATTCTTGCATCAAATATCCATCAACTTAAGAGAATTCTTACCTGCCGGCGCTATTATGAGCCGTTTAGGTAATGATGAGTTTGCAGTACTTTTTCCTGATTTACTTTTTACAGAAGCTAAAGATTTTGCTCATCAAATACGCTTAGAAGTTCAAAAAGTACGTATCGCTGAATATCAACAGGATACGAATATAACCGCGAGTATTGGTGTGATCATTTTAGATAACTCTATTTTCGACGCGCAACAAGTCTATTCGTCCCTAGGGCAAGCGGTTAGCTTAGCTAAAGAAAAAGGTCGCAACCGAGTACAAGTTTATCAAAGTGATGACGAGCAACTTGTTTTACATGCAAAAGAAATGGAAGCCGTACATGATGTTTCTGATGCCCTAAAAGTTAATCGCTTATTATTATATAGGCAAAAAATTAAGTCGCTGAAACCAAACCTGCAGTCACATTATGAAGTACTTGTTCGAATGAAAAATCGACAAGGAATATTAGTCCCTCCTAATCACTTTATACCCGCGGCAGAAAAATATGGCTTAATAAGAAAAGTAGACCAGTGGGTAATTGAGCATACCTTTAAAATGCTTGCCTTAACGCCTGAAGATACGACCCGGTATAGTATCAACTTATCCGGAATTACTATTGCTGACCGTGATATTTATAGCCAAGTAATTAAATTATTTGAACAATATCAAATATCTGCAGACCGTATATGTTTTGAAATAACAGAAACCTCAGCGATTAGTCATATAGACTCAGCATTATATTTCATCAATAAGATGAAAAGCTTTGGCTGTCACTTTTCATTAGATGATTTTGGCAGTGGTTTATCATCATTTAGTTATCTACAAAAACTACCTGTTGAGATAATAAAGATTGACGGTGCCTTTGTTCAAGATATGGATACCAATGAGATCAATCGCGTTTTTGTTGAGAATATTAAGCGCACAGCCGATGCGATGAATAAAAAAACCGTTGCTGAGTTCGTTGAAAATGCGGTAATTGAAGAAATGCTTGTTGAGATTGGTATTGATTATGGGCAAGGCTATCACATACACAAACCCGAACCTTGGTATGAAGAGAGTAATGGTAAAGTGAATTGACCTATCGAGATAACAACAAAGGTGAGTCTAACTCTCTATGATGTATGAAACGTTTATATCAGTAGTTTCCATGTGAAATCGCTACCTCATTATCACTATTGGAAAATATCATCATTTAGCATGTTACAGCCTTCTTAAATAATCAGACAAAGAAAAAAAAGCAATGACCTTTGAACTTCGTTATTAGTAATAGAGAGATGTTAGTCTGATCGTTAACCCTCATAAAGTTGTTAAGATCAATAATGATGATAGCCGTTTAATAAAGATAAATCACGTAATAGTAACTTTTCATAAAAAAATAATTTAAATATATAAAGGCTAAAAAAACTCTTTTATATCAGTTGATTAAAAGTACCGGTTGTTAGGTTTTTAAAAAGAAAAATAAAAAGTTGTTAAAAAGCTTGATACTGTACGACCATACAGTATACTTGTCTCATCAAAACGAGATAAGCGATAAAAATCGCGGAGCAACTATGAAAGACGATAAAGAAAAAGCACTATCAGCAGCCTTAAGTCAAATTGAACGTCAATTCGGTAAAGGCTCAATAATGAAGCTTGGTGATAATAACACCATGGATGTAGAAACAATTTCTACCGGTTCATTAGGCTTAGATATCGCATTAGGTGCTGGTGGTTTACCTCTAGGTCGTGTGGTTGAAATTTATGGTCCAGAATCTAGTGGTAAAACAACGTTAACGCTAGAAGTAATTGCCGAAGCACAGCGCAATGGTAAAGTTTGTGCATTTATCGATGCTGAGCATGCTCTAGACCCAGTTTATGCTGAAAAATTAGGTGTTAATATTAATGATTTATTAATTTCTCAACCTGATACTGGTGAACAAGCATTAGAGATTGTTGACATGTTAACGCGCTCTGGCGCTATTGACGTTATCGTAGTTGACTCTGTAGCCGCGCTAACTCCTAAAGCCGAAATTGAAGGTGATATGGGCGACTCACATATGGGTTTACAAGCACGTATGTTGTCACAAGCGATGCGTAAGCTTACTGGTAATTTGAAAAAATCCAATACTATGCTTATTTTCATCAACCAAATTCGTATGAAAATTGGTGTTATGTTCGGTAGCCCAGAGACAACTACGGGTGGTAATGCATTAAAATTTTATGCTTCAGTACGTTTAGATATTCGTCGTATTGGCGCAGTGAAAAACGGTGATGAAATTGTGGGTAATGAAACTCGCGTGAAAGTGGTTAAAAATAAAATTGCTCCACCGTTTAAGCAAGCTGAATTCCAAATACTATATGGTTTAGGCATTAATAACCTAGGTGAATTAATCGAATTGGGTGTTAAGCACGGTTTTGTAGAAAAAGCGGGTGCTTGGTATAGCTGTAATGGCGAAAGAATTGGTCAAGGTAAAGCAAATGCGGCTAAATATTTAGATGAACATCCTGAAATGGCTAAAGATGTTGATACTAAATTACGTGATATGTTTTTATCAAAAGCAGTTTTGACTGAAGATAAAGCAGAAGAAGCACTAACAGAATAATCGCGTGCCTTAGGAGGCAGTGATATATCGTTAGTAAGTTTTTCAGATAAAATCTCAGCAAAAAAAACGTAACCTTAGACGTAAGGTTACGTTTTTTTATATCTGATTTTTATAAAATCAATGAATAGTAATACCAATTATATTATTTCATGGTTCAAATTCTAATGAGTGTAAATTTTCAAAAACAAGGCGCTTGATTAAGCAATAGCAAGCTATTGGGATTGAAAGCAACGATGTTATTGAGTATTTAAGCCATTTTAAATGATCACTTAGTTAGTTTGATTTGTATAATTAGTGCTCGTGTCCACATCCGCCTTCAGCATGCACGTGACCGTGTTGAAGTTCTTCAGCAGTCGCTTCACGTACTTCAATAATTTCAACATCAAAACTGAGGTCTAAGCCAGCAAGAGGGTGGTTACCGTCAACAGTAATAACATCATCTTGAACATCAATAACAATTACGGTTTGTTCACCGTCATCGGTTGTGGCACGTAACTGTGTGCCAAGAGCAAGATCTTCTACACCGGCAAGAACTTCTCTAGGAACTGTTTGTACATAATCATCATGTCTTTCGCCGTAAGCTTGCTCACAAGCGACGGTAACTTCAAATTTATCACCAGTTTCGTGATCAATAAGAGCATCATCTAAGCCAGGAATTAAGTAACCGGTACCTTGAATTATTTCCATTGGCTTTTCGTCGTATGAGCTATCAATTAAAGTGCCTTCGCTGTCTGATACGGCATAGTGCATAACAACGACATTATTTTTAGCTATTTTCATGTTTTTTCCTAATGATTAAATGTATTGAGCTTATTCAGCTGCAAGAGTTTATACCCATGATACCTCAAAATGTAGTTTTCAGCTGGAATTAGAAACGTTTTTAGGCAAGGTATTGATTGAAGAGAATGGTTATTTCATTGTCAAAATCAAAAACGTAGCCTAAAGCGTTTATAAACCAGTCCTGCGGATATTTCTGAGAGAATCATGATCATCGTTGCATCAATTTTTAAAGGAAAAACCTTTAATAACAAGATGCGTCTTGATCATGAATCACTCAGGCATCCTGAAATTATCATTTTGAAGTATCAAGGGTATAAGGTAATGTTTGATTTTTTACTACGGAATTACTTTGAGAAGCGATACGCATTGAGGGTAACTCTCCATCATTAGCTAAAATAGCTTGTATAACACAACTACCGTCATCAGCTTGATAATGAGCAATTATATCACCAGCTTTACGCCAGTTATCACCTAGCTGCTTTTCAATAATATCGTCTAGTTGAAAAGCATGCTCAAGTTGAGTTTTTAAACAAAATAACGCACGTTTGTTTTTTCCTAAATATTGCATTCTAGCAACAGTCTCTTGGCCCAGGTAACAACCTTTAGTGAAACTAATGCCATTAATAGCTTGCAAATTAAGCATCTGAGGCACGTAATGGCCGCTAGTACTGGCATTAAGAATTGGAAACCCTTGGGTTATTTCTAATAAGTTCCAAACTGATTGTGAATAAGTTGGTAGGGCAAACTTGTGGCTGAAGGACGAAATAGCAAGGTGCTCATCGATAATAATATAACGAGGCTGCTCCCCAGGCAAATAGACTAAGCTTGTAGAACCGACTTGCACAACAGGGTTTAAGCTGTCTGGGATTTGTGAGAATTCTTGCTGTAACATGTTACTTGCTTGGCTGCCAACGATTGCAATAAAGCTTAAATTTTGACTTTCTTCAATCACTACTTTGGCGAAAACACCAAATTTTTTCAATTCCTTGAGTGAACTTTCAATACTGGCTTTAGGTTGCAGTAATAAATGAGCCGAAGCGCGATTAATTAGACGGAAAACCGAGAATACTTTTCCTTTAGCATCGCAGTGTGCGCCGACAAGTAAATTTGACTCTGTGCTGCTGTTAACGTCACAGGTAACTTGCCCCTGCAAATATTTACTTTGTTCTTCACCTGATAATGAAATTGCCCCAAAATCACTAAGTTCAATAAGATAAGTCTCTGGAAGCTGTGCTAAAGAAGGTAATTGTGTACTGATAGTCATGGTCATAATGAACTCTAGGAAAAGCGTGGGGTTAGCTATGCTTGTGTATTAAACGATATCTATAGAATAGGGGCTAAAATAACAAAAACAACTAGGGAGTAGGTTTTATTGCTGATAAATCGTGTTTTTAATAGCTGTGTATAGTGAGTTATTGTTACAATGTGGGGGATTAATTATTTATTTTATCATCAGTGTTAATGAACAAAGGGGTACTTATGTCAGGTAACGAAGCTTTAAGCAATACAGTGACAAACAATGAAAACTCGACTAATGTTTTAAAAGTTAACAAAGCTCGCTTAAAGTGGGCATGTCGTCGTGGTATGCTTGAGTTAGATGTATTATTTATTCCTTTCGTTGATGAAGCATATGATGAGTTATCAACCAAAGACCAGTTTACTTTTGAACGTCTACTTACTTGTCAAGATCCTGAATTGTTTGCATGGTTTATGGGGCATGAAGTTTGTGAAGATAAAGAGCTCAACGCAGTGGTCCAACTTATACTCAAACGCGTCAAAGTATAATGTTACTGTAAAAGCTTCTCGATATAAGTTAGCGCTTTATGGTTTTATAGCCGTAATAGCTAGCTTAGTTATTCTTATTTGTTTCACTTTTCAATATATTCTAACGCAGAGCCTTGCGGTAACTAGCATTATTTATCTGACGTTATTCGTAGCCATTAATAATAATAACCCTATTACCAACTCTTTCGTTTTAACTAATGCGGGAGAGATTTTTCTTAACAAAACCTCAAAAAGCTACCAACTCTTAGCAAGTAGTCGGCACAGTTTTATCGGTTGTTGGCTTATTATGATACCTAGCCAGATAACAAGCTCCCAACAAAACATGAGCAGTTCCCCCATCCCTAAACAGCTATTTTTATTTAGGGATAGTCTAACTAAGCAAGATTATTCCAGGATAGCGAGAATTTTAAGTGAATTAGAATAATAACTTTTAAATGGATTATTATTAATGTTATTAAGCAGGGGATAGTATGGTTGGCTCAACAGTTGTCAACAAATCAGGATAATCTAAAGTGTAATGCAAACCTCGACTTTCTTTTCGTTCCATAGCACATTTTATTATAAGCTCTGCTACTTGTACTAAGTTTCTTAACTCAAGTAAGTTGTTGCTAACTTTGAAGTTTTGATAATAATCTTCAATTTCCTGTTGCAGTAACTCTACCCGATGTAGTGCGCGTTCAAGCCGTTTTGTTGTGCGCACAATACCGACATAATCCCACATAAATAATCTAAGTTCGTGCCAGTTATGTTGGATCACAACTTCTTCATCGGAATCAGTTACTCGGCTTTCATCCCAAAGGGGGAGGGTTAGGTTACTATTATTTTGTACTAAGGTTTCGCTGATTTCTATCGCTGCAGCACGCGCAAAAACAAGACATTCGAGCAATGAGTTACTCGCTAATCGGTTTGCACCATGTAAGCCTGTATATGACATTTCGCCTATAGCATAAAGTTGGTTAATATCTGTTTTACCTTGTTTATTAACCATCACGCCACCACAGGTATAATGCGCAGCAGGCACGATAGGAATTGGCTGCTTAGTTATATCTATGCCTAACGACATTGTTTTTTCATAAATAGTGGGGAAATGTTGTTTGATGAAGTCACTGGGTTTATGACTAATATCTAGATACATACAGTCTGCACCTAAACGCTTCATTTCATAATCAATAGCACGGGCAACAATATCACGCGGAGCGAGCTCTGCGCGTTCATCAAAAGCGGGCATAAAACGGCTACCATCAGGGCGTCTTAACTTAGCGCCTTCGCCACGAAGCGCTTCGGTCAGTAAAAAAGTTCCAGCGGAAGGATGAAATAGGCAGGTAGGATGAAACTGATTAAATTCCATATTAGCAACACGACAACCAGCACGCCATGCCATCGCTATACCATCACCACTGGCGACATCAGGATTAGAAGTATATTGGTAAACTTTACTTGCACCGCCTGTAGCCAAAATAGTCTTTTGTGCGTATATACTCTCAACTTTCTCAGTATTTCTATTCCAAATATAGGCACCAATACATTTTTTACCTTGTTCGTCTGATGTGCCAGATTGGCAAATAAGGTCAATGGCATTAAAACGTTCAAATATTCGTATACGAGAATGTTGCTTTACTTGATCTGCTAGGGTAGTTTGAATCGCTTGCCCTGTTGCATCCGCAGAGTGCAATATGCGGCGATGACTATGACCACCTTCTCGGGTTAGGTGATATCGAGACTCTCCATTCTTATTTTGCTCCTTATCAAATTCAACGCCTTGGTCTATTAACCATTGTAAACAAGACTTAGCATTGTCAGCCGTAAAGCGTACCGTTTCTTCGTCACAAAGGCCTGCGCCTGCAATAAGGGTATCTTCTACGTGAGCAGATACACTATCATTTTCATCAAATACTGCGGCAACACCACCTTGAGCATAAAAAGTAGAGCCTTCGTTTAATGGACCCTTGCTTAAAATAACAACGTCTGCATTTTTAGCTAAATGTAAAGCCAAGGTTAAACCTGATGCGCCACTGCCAATGATTAAAACATCACAATTGTTTTGTTGTGTCATAGTGTATTGAATAAATTCTGCTGTTTAAGCGAATGTATAAGTAAAGGAGTTTCAGGTATTCTATAATACATAGATATAAGCCGCCAGATAATAGCGTTTAATTAACGTTAGATTAGGGGCTCGTGATCTTTCAGGATTAAATTTTGTTCGAGATAAAAGCCTTTTAGCCGAATCCTTCGGACAACGTTTGTTGGGAATTTTACAGCGTTATCGTCTTTTTATGTGGAATAACCACATTACAAAGCCTCTGCCTTGTATAAATACGCAACAATTAGCTGCAAAAGTAATCTCGGAAGATCAACAGCCCCTATACTCTGGTATCAGTAATATCATTGCTTGTTAACAAAATAAGTCATCTTTTTAAAAAAGATCAAAAATAAAAAGAACTTTTTCTAAAAACGTTAGTCTTATTTTATGCGTTTGTTATGAGCCAATGAAAAAATTATGAGTACAAATCAATTGTCAGTGTTAAAGGATACGGCTCAAAAGAGCGAACCAAATATAGATCAGCAGCTAGTTGAGCGGGTTCAGCGCGGAGATAAGAATGCGTTTAATCTGTTAGTCACTAAATATCAGCATAAAGTTGCTAGTTTAGTGAGTCGCTATGTTAAAAATCATAGTGATGTACCGGATATCGTGCAAGAAGCTTTTATTAAAGCTTATAGAGCATTGCCAAATTTTAGAGGTGATAGTGCCTTTTATACTTGGCTTTATCGTATAGCGGTAAACTGTGCAAAAAATCATAGTGTGGCATTAGCTCGTAAGCCACCAAGTAATGATGTCGAAGTTGATGATGCAGAACTCTTTGATGGTGGTGGTGCTTTACGAGAGAGCGCTTCACCCGAAAAGATATTACTTACAGCGGAAATCAAAAAAGTTATTTTTAGTACAATGGAGTCATTACCTGAGGATCTTCGCTTAGCCATTAACTTTAGAGAAATCGAAGGATTAAGTTATGAAGAAATTGCGACAATCATGGAATGTCCTGTTGGGACCGTGAGATCACGTATTTTCAGAGCACGTGATGCAATTGATAAGAAAATTAGTCCATTGCTACAAAGAAATAATTAAGTCATTAGTCAACGTAGAATTTAACTAAGTGTTTTTAAGGTAAAGTATGAGTGAAATTAAATCAGAGTCAGTATCTTCATTAGTGGATAATTACTCTCCATCAACAGACGATAATATCAGTGCACATTTACTTGATAATATGCTCAAGGATGAAAACTTATCGAGTACTTGGCAAAACTATCATTTAATAGGTGATGTATTACGTGATGAAGTACCTCAGTCGTTACAGCTTGATCTAAGTAAAAATATTTCTGCTGCAATTGCTCAAGAAGCAACTATTTTGTCACCCAATTCTTCAATACACTCACCTTCTAAAAAGAGTGATTCATTGGTAACTGAAGATATTCTTGTGCACGATAAACCTTTGAACACTGAAACTAATAAAGTTATTGATGCATCAAATCGTTTTAAAGCGAAAATAGCAAATATTGTTAAGCCTATGGGGCAGGTTGCTATCGCTGCTTCTGCAGCCGCTTTAATGATCGTTGGTGTTCAATATAACGTTGCTGAAAATTTATCAATTACACCGAGCCAAGTAGTTCAAACTGTTCCTTTATCAGGATATGCTAATCCCGTTAGTTTTAGTGTTCAATCTGAACAATTAGAACAAAGCCCAAATAGTAAGCAGCAAACACAACAAGCAATGAATGAACAGAGACTTGCTGAAAGGGTTGCACAACAACGCCGTTTACAAGCACTATTAAAAGATCATAATCAACAAGTGAAGTTTGGAAGCAATATAAAATAGCTTGATTGGCTGAATTAGTTGATAATTATACTTTCAGCCATCACTTTTGAGAATTTATGAAATTATCCGCACTCATCTTCTTGCTGTTTAGTTTTAATGTATCAGCTATTACTTCAGATACAGAATCCGCGAAACTTTCATTAGAGCGACTATCCCAATCGTTAAGACAGCTTAATTTTTCTACTTCTTTTGTCGTGGTTAAAAACAATCAAGCAGAGCCTTATCATTGGTTTCATGGTATTGGCACTAATGGACAAGAACTAGAAGTCTTTACTCGGCTTAACGGGCCCCGCCGTGATGTTTTACGTCAAGGTGAGGTTGTCAGTTATATTGAACCAGAACAAGAAGCCTATTCGCTTACTTCTAATGATGCTCAGTCGCCAATTCCTAGTATATTTCGTGGTAATATTTCAGATCTTGAAGAGAGTTACCGCTTTATTTCAGTTGGACGTAGTCGTATTTTAGGGCGAGTGGCTCAACTTGTTCGTATTGTTGCAAAAGATAAATACCGATTTAGTTACTGGCTCTGGCTTGATCAGCAATCAGGTTTACTTTTAAAAATGGCGGTATTAACGCGTCAGGGGCAGTTATTAGAGCAAATTCAATTTACCCATATTGAAGTGAGTGAGCAGCTATCAGAAAACTTAGCTAAGTTTCAATTAACGGAATTACCTGCTGTTATAACAGTGAATAATCAACAACTAAATAAAAAGCTCCCATGGCAAGTTGATTGGCTTCCGCAAGGCTTTACCGTGGTTAAGTCAAACCAACATAACTTGAACAGTTATAATAGAGGTGATGATAAAGCTGTTGAATTTATGTTGTTTTCAGACGGTTTAACTCAAGTATCTGTTTATGTTAACCCAAGCGAAGAAAGTTATAGAGCAGCTGAATATGCAAGTGATGGCGCAACAATAGTTTATAATCACGTAATACAAGGCATTGAAGTTGGCGTCGTTGGAGATATTCCTCTAAAAACAGCAAAACGAATTGCTGAATCAATAGTTCCAGCAGTTGTAGGTCATTTAAAAGATAGCTCAGCACCACATAAGGAGTAGTCATATGATTAAAGAATTGGCTAATGTTATTGCTATTGAAGCAGGGAAAGTAACGGTGACAAGTCAAATAAAATCAACTTGTAGTGGGTGCGCCCAAGTTGAAACCTGCGGTAGTGGACAAATCGCTAAAGCATTACCACAAGCTAAACTTACTCTTACTTTACCCTACGATGAAAGCTCTGGAGAAATGTTAAAACAGGGTGACAGTGTTGTTTTAGCTTTACCAGAAAAACATATCTTAGCGAGTGCAGGGCAAGTGTATTTATTACCACTACTTGGTTTGCTCACTTTTTCAGCAGTAGGTCAGTGGTTGTTAAAACAACAAATACTTCCTCATGAACTATTTGCGTTAGGCCTTGGAGTTACAGGGGCATATTTAGGTTATAAATATGCGCAGTTTCAGCAAAAACAAGGTAAACACAGTGAAAAATTACAACCTAAAATTATCAAAGTGACAACTTCGACAAATCCCGCTAAATAATGATTGTGCCTGTTACGGCTTGAAACAAAAGATATCTGAACAAAAGATAGCCCCAAGGCAGTAAATTCGTTAAAATCACGCCATTATATTATTTTAACGCCCTTTATTTGACTGCCTTTTATGAAAAATATTCGAAACTTCTCAATTATTGCCCACATTGATCATGGTAAATCAACACTGTCTGACCGTTTAATTCAACACTGTGGTGGTTTACAAGAGCGTGAGATGGAAGCACAGGTTCTCGATTCAATGGATATTGAACGAGAGCGTGGTATTACCATCAAAGCACAAAGTGTTACCTTGGATTATAAAGCTAACAACGGCGAGGTTTACCAATTAAACTTTATCGATACCCCTGGCCATGTTGATTTTTCATATGAAGTCTCTCGTTCATTGGCCTCATGTGAGGGAGCTCTACTTGTAGTAGACGCAGGACAAGGCGTTGAAGCACAAACGGTAGCTAATTGTTATACCGCTATTGAAATGGATTTAGAAGTTTTACCTATTTTAAATAAAATTGATTTACCTCAAGCAGATCCTGAGCGTGTTAGTGAAGAGATTGAGCATATTATTGGTATTGATGCTACTGATGCCGTTACTTGTTCAGCTAAAACAGGGATAGGCATTGAAGATGTTTTAGAGACTATTGTTGAAAACATCCCTTCTCCTGAGGGTGATATAGATGCGCCACTGCAAGCGTTAATCGTAGATTCATGGTTTGATAACTATCAAGGTGTTGTTTCACTTGTGCGAATTATGAATGGCCAAGTGAAAAAGGGCGACAAGATGTTGGTCATGTCAACGGGTGAGGTTCACCAAATTGATAAGGTAGGCATATTTACTCCTAAACAAACTGATACAGGGGTCTTAAAAGCTGGTGAAGTTGGCTATATCATTGCTGGTATTAAAGAGATTCATGGTGCGCCAGTAGGTGACACTATTACTATTAGTAAAAAAGAAACAGCAAAGGCTTTACCAGGCTTTAAAAAAGCGCAACCACAAGTATATGCAGGTATCTTTCCAATAAGCTCTGATGATTATGAAAACTTTAGAGATGCACTTAACAAGTTAAGCTTAAACGATGCTTCATTATTTTTTGAACCGGAAAATTCTTCAGCGTTAGGCTTTGGTTTCCGTATTGGCTTCCTTGGTATGTTGCACATGGAAATCATACAAGAACGTTTAGCACGTGAATATGATTTAGACCTTATCACTACCGCGCCGACAGTAAACTATGAAATAGCTTGTAATAGTGGTGAAGTTATCTCGATAGATAATCCATCTGATTTACCAGCAATCAATAATATTGATGAAATTAGAGAGCCTATTGTTCAAGCTAACATCCTAGTACCACAAGAGTATTTGGGCAGTGTTATTACGCTTTGTATTGAAAAGCGTGGTGTACAAAAAGATTTGATTTATCATGGAAATCAAGTTGCTGTTACTTATGAATTACCTATGGCTGAAGTCGTAATGGACTTCTTCGATAAGCTTAAGTCAACAAGCCGCGGTTATGCCTCGTTAGATTATAGCTTTGTTCGCTTTGAAGCAGCTGACATGGTTCGTGTGGATGTTATGATAAATGGCGACCGCGTAGATGCTTTAGCTATGATCACTCACAGAGCAAACTCGGTTGCCCGTGGACGCCTGTTGGTTGATAAACTTAAAGAGTTAATACATCGTCAAATGTTTGATATCGCTATTCAAGCGGCTATCGGTAGTAATGTTATAGCGCGTACTACCGTAAAGCAGTTACGTAAAAACGTAACGGCTAAATGTTACGGTGGTGATATTAGTCGTAAGAAGAAGCTTCTACAAAAGCAAAAAGATGGTAAAAAACGCATGAAGCAAGTTGGTAATGTTGAAGTGCCACAAGAAGCGTTCTTGGCTGTTCTTAAACTTGATAGTTAAGCTATTTAGTTAACTTCTAAAATAGCGACAGTAATTAATAGCTGTCGTTAAAACTTTCCGAATAGGATGTCTTAATAGGTATTGTATGGCCGTTTATTTTTCTATTATCTTAGTGATAATCACAGTGTTAACAGGGATCGTTTGGTTTGCTGATAAGTTTTATTTAGCACCACAGCGTAAATTGAAAGCTGCCGCGGCACAATTGTCGGCGAAAGAGTCTTGTGCCGCCGAATTAACACCACAAGCAGTAGCTACGCTAATAGAGCCATCACCTTTAGTCGATACAGCGGTACAAATTTTCCCCGTAATTGCCTTTGTTTTGATATTGCGTTCTTTTATATACGAACCATTTCAAATACCATCAGGTTCAATGATGCCTACACTACTTGACGGTGATTTTATTTTGGTAAATAAGTTTAATTACGGCTTAAGAGATCCCGTGATTAGACACAAGTTCATTGAAAACGGTTTACCTGAACATGGTGATGTTGTTGTATTTAAATATCCACAAGACCCTAGAGTTGATTACATTAAGCGTGTGATTGGCTTGCCAGGTGACCGTATTATTTACCGTAATAAATCACTTTACATTAAACGTGCTTGTAAAGAATCTGATGATAAGTGTCCTGAATTTGAACAAATACAGCAAAACCTTGTAGGTAAGTATGAAGGTCCTGATGCTGAATTTGGCATGAATGAATTTGAATCCAAAATGTTGAATAAAAGTCATCAGCTCTTAAATGATAGCCACACATCACCTCGAGTTTCGCACTATTTTCAACAATCAGGAACGGCAGCAGATGAGT
>Ga0209395_1002644_pt1 | contig 23038 bp, 18 predicted proteins | sample GOMGulsemesocosm_3_FD_184635 | JGI IMG/M metagenome (GOLD analysis project Ga0209395, IMG submission 184635) | Methane-oxidizing microbial communities from mesocosms in the Gulf of Mexico - GOM9D Gulf of Mexico (SPAdes) (version 2) | ecosystem: Environmental > Aquatic > Marine > Cold seeps... | reverse complement strand
CTATAGAACAACAAGCAAAAGGTAACAAGCAGGGAGAAGTAAGATACTTAACTCCGCTTGACATTGAAACTAAAAAAGAAGCAAAATACTGTCGTTTTAAGAAAAACGGTATGAAGTATATTGATTATAAAGATCCTGACTTCTTAATGTATTTAGTAAACGAACAAGGTAAAATTTTACCAAGACGTTTAACAGGGACATCATTAAAATATCAACGTAAAGTTGCACAAGCTATCAAACGTTCTCGTCATTTAGCTTTGATGCCTTATGTTGGAGATATGTTAAAATAATAAAAGAAGAAGCATTATGGAATTAATATTAAAACAAGACGTAGAAAACGTAGGTTTCAAAGATGATGTTGTAACTGTAAAGAATGGTTTCGGTAGAAACTTTTTAATCCCACAAGGGGTTGCAGTATTAGCAACTTCTTCTGCTAAAAAAGTGTTAGCTGAAAACTTAAAGCAACGTGCTTATAAAGAGGCTAAAGTTATTGAAGAAGCTACTAAAATAGCTGATGCAGTAAAAGCACTAGAAATCAAAATTACATCTAAAGTTGGTACTGGAGACAAATTATTTGGATCTGTAAACAATGCTGATGTAGCTGCTGCTATCGCAAAATCAGGAACTGAAATTGATAGAAAATTTATCAAGGTTGTTGGAGGTACAGTAAAAAGATTAGGTAAATACAACGCAGCTGTAAGATTACACAGAACAGTTGTTGCTGATATTATTTTTGAAGTGATTGCTGAATAAGCGATTGTTAACAAAATGTTAAAAAAATGGTTTACTACTTGTAGTGGACCATTTTTTTTTTTGGTATTTTTGCAAAAACTTAACAACAAATAAATAATGAGAAATTCACTTTACACGTTGCTACTCCTTCTGTCCGGAAGTTTAATGGCGCAGGTTACTACCTCAAAAATTAATGGGGTCATAACAGATAATACTGGAGAACCTATGATAGGAGCAAACATTGTTGCTTTGCATACTCCTACAGGAACAATTTCAGGGACCACTGTTCAGTTAAATGGTCGATATACTTTATCGAACCTTAGAATTGGAGGACCATATACTATAACAATTAGTTTTGTTGGTTACAAATCTAAAAAGGTGACGAATGTTTTCTTAACATTAGGAGAAACAACAAACATTGATGGGGTTTTATCAGAAGATTCAAATACCTTAGAAGAAGTTGTAATTAGCTCTAAGAGAAGTACGGTTTTTAATAACGACAGAACTGGTGCTCAAACAAGCGTTGGTTCTAGAGAGCTTAAAACCTTACCAACGATTTCAAGGTCAGCTACAGATTTTACAAGATTAGATCCTGCTGCTTCAGGAGGTTCTTTTGGAGGAAGAAACGATCAATTTAATAACTTTACTTTGGATGGGTCAATTTTTAACAACCCATTTGGTCTAGATGCTGCAACACCAGGAGGTCAAACGGCAGCACAACCAGTTTCTTTAGATGCCATAGAGCAAATTTCTGTTTCTACAGCGCCTTATGATGTTACTTTATCTGGTTTTACGGGAGCTTCTGTAAACGCAGTTACTAAAAGTGGAACTAACAAAGTTTCTGGAACTGTATATGGGTATTTTAGAAACCAAGATTTAACAGGAGGTAAAATTAAAGGACAAAGTATTTTTGTACCTAAATTATCACAATCTCAAGTTGGAGCAAGTTTTGGAGCACCAATTATTAAAGATAAATTATTTGTTTTCGTAAATTTCGAAAAAGATAGTAGATCAGATTTAGGACAGTCTTGGTTGCCAAATACAGGATCTGGAGCCATTAACGAATCTAGAGTGTTAAAAACTGATTTAGATGAGGTAAAATCGGCATTGTCTGGAATAGGATATGATACCGGGGCTTATGAAGGATTTACACATGACTCTAATAGTAAAAAAGGGTTAATTAAATTGGATTGGAACATCAATCAAAAACACCGTTTGGCATTTGTATATAATTTCTTAAATGCCTCGAGAGATGTGCCTGCACATCCAACAGCCTTAGGATTTAGAGGGCCTAGTTCTCAAATTTTACAATTTGAAAATTCTGGATACCAAATTAATAATAACATCGATTCATTTTTAATCGAATTGAACTCTTCTTTTTCAGATAATATTACAAATAAATTCCAAGCAGGATATACGCATTTTGATGATTTTAGAAATCCTAAATCTGCGCCTATGCCAGCATTTAGAATCCAAGATGGTAATGGAGGAAATTATATTGTTGCTGGTCATGAGCCATTTTCAATCAACAATAAATTAGATCAAAAAGTTTATCAAATCACAAACAATTTAAACATAAGCAAAGGAGATCATAATTATACAATAGGGTTTTCTTTTGAGAAGTTTGAGTTTGACAACTCGTTCAATTTAGGAACGTATGGATTAGGTGATGCAAGAGGGTATGTAGGTGCATTTTTTGGAGATTTTGCAGATATGGCAGCCTTTAGAGCTGGTATCGCAAACGGGCTATTAGCAGATGCTATGGCAAATGCACAAAATACTTTTAACACAAACAATGCAAGCAATTCTTGGGCGTTAGCAGAAACAAATGTTGGGCAGTTTGCTTTTTATGTACAGGATGATTGGAATGTAACTGAAGATTTTAAATTGTCATACGGAATTCGTTTTGACAAGCCATTATTCTTTGATTCAGCAGAAAAAGCACAAAATGTAATTGATTTTCCAGGAAACTATTATGATCCTTCAATAGATTATTATGATCCTGCAACAGGACAAGCTGTTAAGTTTGATTCTACTCAAATGCCAAATAACAATTTCTTAATTTCACCAAGAGTTGGGTTTAACTGGGATGTAAAAGGAGATAAGACCTTGCAAGTTAGAGGTGGTTCTGGTTTGTTTACTGGTCGTTTCCCATTTGTATGGTTAGGAAACCAAATTGGAAATCCAAATGTATGGTTTTACCAAGTTGTAGATCCTGATTTTAAATTCCCTCAGGTATGGAGAACAAGCTTTGGTGCAGATATGAGATTAGAAAACGGAACCGTTTTAACAACTGATATATCATTTACGAAAGATATCAATGGAGCACATGTACAAAACTGGGGATTAAAAAATCCTACTGGAACGTTACAAGGTGTAGATAATAGACCTGTTTATACAGCTGGAGACAAAGGGAATAATGCCTATGTATTTACAAATTCAGACAAAGGAAGATCTTTAAATGCTTCATTCAAAGCGCAAAGAACTTTTGAAAATGGCTTGTACTTAATGGGGGCTTATAATTATTTAAACGCTAAAGATGTAAACTCTATTGAGGCTGAAATTACAGGAGATGCATTTGCTTTTAATCCTACATTAGGGAATGCAAATAACGCAAACTTGGCTTCTTCAAAATACGGAGATACGCATCGTTTTATTGCGGTTGCTTCTAAATCTTGGAATTATGGAACTAATGACAAATGGAAAACTACAATTTCTTCTTTTTATGAGTTGGCAAAAGGTGGACGTTTTAATTATACATATGCAGGAGATATTAATGGAGATGGATCTAACTTAAATGATTTAATTTATGTTCCTACTGCTAGTGAAATTGGACAAATGCAGTTTAACGGCGCTGGAGATGCTGTCGCTTTCGAAAAATTTATTCAACAAGATGACTATTTGAAAGGAAGAAGAGGTCAGTATGCTGAACGTTATGGAGCATTAGCACCTTGGAGAGGGAAAATGGACATTAAGTTTATTCAAAATTTAAAATTGGCAAACGACAATTCAGTTGAATTTACCATTGATATTTTGAATTTCGGAAACTTGATTAATTCTGATTGGGGATTGGTACAACAGCCAGATGCTGTACAACCAATTGGTGTATCTGTTGACAATACAGGAACTCCAACTTATAGCTTTAACTCAAGTCTTAAAGAAACATTTGTTTATGATGCTAGTTTATTATCTAGATGGCAAATGCAATTTGGATTGAGATATAGTTTCTGATCTAATTAATAGTATAGATATTTGAACCGCCTAAGAATTAGGCGGTTTTTTTATATTCAAAAAGAATGAAATATTGACAACTTACCAAAGAACAATTTTGAATCATTGCATGTCGAATTGGCTAAATTTTTAGCAACACAAAGTATTGATGTTAAAGAGAGGAATCAAGTAAAACATTAAATCCGACAGTAGTTGAAGATGAAATGAATGTTTTTTCTGATATTATTTTTGAAGTGATTGCTGAATAGTAAGAAACTTTATATATTATTAAGAAAAAGCTTGTTCAGATGAACAAGCTTTTTTTATTTTAGCTGAATTAGTATGATCATATCTAATTCTATTCCATGACTAAAACCAAGCGGTTCCCTAAAATACCACATGCATTAACGCTATTGTTTATAATTATTGTGTTGGTTGCTGGCTTAACGCATATACTACCAGCTGGAGAGTTTGATAGAGTCTTGGTGGATGGACGCAGTAGAGTAGTTCCTAATTCTTACCATACCATTACAAGTACACCGGTTTCCTTTTTTGATTTATTTCAGGCAATACCTTTGGGCTTTGAATCAGCCGTGAGAATTATTTTTATTGTGTTAGCTGGTGGAATCATGTTTGGAATCATGCAAAAGACGAATGCAATTGAAAATTCAGTTGGAACCTTGGTGCGTACTTTGGGAAATAAGAAGAAATATTTGATTGTCTTTTTAATGACTTTTTTCTACGGCTTTTTAGGTGTTTTCGTTGGATATGAACACAATATTGCCATGGTACCAATTGCAGCCGTTTTAAGTATTGCTATTGGTGGTGATCTTATACTAGCAGCTGGAATATCAGTGGGAGCCATTACGATCGGATTTGGATTGTCTCCTATAAATCCATACACAGTGGGTGTTGGACATAAGATTGCTGAATTACCGTTGTTTTCAGGTGCTTTATTAAGAAGTGTTTTATGTTTTTTTGGATTGTTATTGCTGTCTTTGTATAATATTCGATACCTAAAAAGAATTACTAAAAACAAAGAATTGTCGTTGGGTAAAGGGTTGGATGAAACCGGAATTAAATTATCAAAACCAATTTCTGAGTACCGCGTTTCTGTGCAAAATTATGTTGTACTAGCTGTGTTTGTTATTGGATTGGGAATTATCTTGTATGGGGTTTTTAACTTCAATTGGTATTTTACTGAATTGTCAGCTATTTTTCTAATGATAGCACTTGTTTGTGGATTGGTTTCAAGAATGAATACAACAACATTTAGCACCACAGTTTTGGCATCTATTGCAAGTGCTGCACCTGGAGCATTTATGGTTGGATTTGCGACTACTATTAAAGTGTTAATGGATATGGGTAATATTAGTGACACAATCTCTTTTGAAATGGCAAATGTATTACAAGGATTGCCTCAATATTTAGGGGCAATTGGCATGTCAGTATCACAAAGTATTATCAATCTATTTATCCCTTCTGGAAGTGGACAAGCATTAGCAACATTACCAGTGATGATTCCGTTAGGAGAAGTGTTGGGATTGACTAGGCAAACGTCAATTTTAGCCTTTCAAATTGGAGATGGTGTTACCAATTTAATCAATCCAACATTGGGTGGATTAATAGCCATGCTTAGCATGTGTAGGGTTCCGTTAGATAGGTGGTTTAAATTTATACTACCAGTTGCCATTGCAATTCTTCTAATTTCTTGGGCAGTACTAATTTTTGCAACATATTCAAATTATTAAAATGACAGTTAAAGAAATCTTAACAAAATTGGTGAGTTATGATGTGCTAAGTGCACAGAATAATTTAGAATTGGTACATTGGATTCGTAACTATATCCACTCGTTTGGAGTTGAAGTTACCTATATATATAATAAAGATAAAACACAGGCTTCATTGCATTGTAGAATTGGCCCTGGAGTTGATGGAGGCGTAATTTTATCTGGACATACAGATGTTGTTCCTGTAAAAGGACAGCCGTGGAATACTAATCCTTTTAAGCTAACAGAAATAGAAGGAAGGCTATATGGAAGAGGGGCCTGTGATATGAAAGGCTATTTGGCTTGTTTTTTAGCTGTCTTACCAGAAATGGTACAGTCGAAATTGAAAAAACCTATTTATTTCGCCATTTCTTATGATGAAGAAATAGGGTGCTTAAGAGCGCCAGAACTAGCGGAGCATATAAATAATTTCTATCGTGAAAAGCCAAAATATGCAATTATTGGAGAACCTTCTATGTTGCAGCCAATTGTTGGGCAAAAGGGTATTTTATACGTTCAAACTGAAGTGAATGGTAGTCAAGGGCATAGTAGTAGAATAGAAAAAGAAGTCAGTGCGATTCATGAAAGTACGCGTTTAATTTTATGGTTAGAAAATAAAATGAAAAAGCTGGCAACCATAACTCAAAACGATAAGTTTTTACCACCGTATTCTACATTGCATGTTGGAAAGTTTTCAGGAGGGATTGCCACTAATGTTGTAGCGGCTAAAGCAGTATTTGAATGGGATGTTCGTTCTATTCCAGAAGATAAAATTGAAGATATTTTAACCGATTTTGAAGCCTATTGTAAAGCATTAGAAAGTGAAAAACAGCTCTTATTTCCAGCATTTAAAATTGTAATCACAAAATTACATCCTATAGTACCTGGTCTATTAACTAGTGAAAACGCCGAAATAGTGAGTTTTATTAGGAAAGTAATACCGACTAAAAAACTTGGTTATGTTGCTTATGCAACAGAAGCAGGGCAATTTGCTGAGGCTGGATTTGAAAGTATTATTTGTGGACCAGGTTCTATAGAACAAGCGCATAGAGCAAATGAATTTGTGGCTATTGAGCAATTAGATTTATGCATAAAAATGATTAAAAATATTGTTGAAGAATTGAGTAAGTAAACTTATTTTTGCTGCATGAAATACAGACAACTTACCAAAGAACAATTTGAATCATTACATGAAGAGTTTGCTAAATTTTTAGCGACACAAAGTATTGATGTTAAAGAGTGGAATCAAATTAAAAAAGAAAAGCCAACAGTAGCTGAAGATGAAATGAATGTTTTTTCTGATGTTGTTTGGGATGATGTATTAACCAAAACGCAGTACTTAGAGCATTTCTCTAAGCAAAGTATCAATTTGTTTAAATGCGAAGAAAAAGAAATTCATCGGATTTTTGTGAAGATTAATAAAGATATTGATCTTTTAGAAAAAGAAGGTTTCGAATGGTTGCTATCTAATCCAACAGATGAGAAGGTGGAGTATTTTACTGGAACAAAGACCTATTCGAAAGAAAGAAACACAGAACTTTTTGATTTGATAGAAAAAGGAAGTGCCATTGCCAAAGGAGAATTGTTCGAATACTTTAATCGATTAACTTCTAAGTAACTCCAAAAGAGTATCGGTTCCTCTACTAGCTACATCTTTTATAATGGTAAGGTTGGTGTATAGGCTTTCTGTTATAGTAGGTTTTGGGTCAATAAAATAAATGGGAATGTTGGGTTTGGTATAATTTATCAAGCTTGCTGCCGGATATACTTGCATAGAAGTTCCAATAATAATTAGTACATCTGCTTGTAAGGTGATTTCTGTTGCTTTTTCTAGCAAAGGAACTTCTTCTCCAAACCAAACAATGTGTGGTCTTAATTGCGCCTTTTTAGCGCACAAATCACCTAATACTAAATCGTTATTCCAATCATAAATTAAATCAGGGTTTCTAGTACTTCTTACTTTTAATAATTCACCATGCAAATGCAGAATATTTGAACTTCCTGCTCTTTCGTGTAAGTCATCTACATTCTGTGTAATGATATGCACATTGAACTCTTTTTCTAGTTCTTTTAAATTCAAATGTGCTTTATTGGGACTTACAGTTAACAATTGCCTTCTACGTTGATTGTAAAAGTCTAGGACCAACTCAGGATTGTTATAAAATCCTTCTGGTGAAGCTACTTCCATAATATTGTGCCCTTCCCACAATCCATCAGCATCTCTAAAGGTTTTGAGACCGCTTTCTGCAGAAATTCCGGCTCCCGTTAAAACAACTATATTTTTCATCAAACTATTTTAAAGCTAAAATATGATTTTTATAGTATGTTTGTAAAAAGCAATTGAATTATAATGATAGACGAAAAATTTCTGAACTATTTAGAAGAATTTGTAACTGATAAAAGAAAAGAAACTTTTGCAAAAGTTTTAGCAGAGAGAACGCGGCATTTTACAGTAGTGTTAGAAGATATTTTTCAGCCACACAATTCAAGTGCAGTAATACGAAGTTGTGATATTTTTGGAGTTCAAGATGTGCATGTTATTCAAAATAAATATTCGAGTAAGGTTTCGAAGCATGTGGCCAAAGGCTCACAAAAATGGTTGGATATTAAAAAGTACAATCAAAGTGCAACAAATACACAAGACTGTTTAGATGATTTGAGAAATGACGGCTATCAAATTATTGCCACAACACCTCATAATGAGTCTTGTTTTTTGCATGAATTTGATATTACTAAAAAAGCGGCATTTGTTTTTGGCGTAGAAAAGGAAGGTGTTTCTGAATATACCATGAATCAAGCAGATGGTTTTTTAAAAATTCCAATGGTCGGTTTTACAGAAAGTTTAAATATATCGGTTGCAGCTGCAATTATTTTACAAGATATTACAACCAAGCTGAGAGCTTCAAATATTCAATGGCAGCTTTCTGAGCAAGAGAAAGCGTTATTGTATTATGAATGGGTTCAAAAATCCATTAAAAGCATTGCTAAAATTACAGATCGGTACCATGAAATGTTGAAATAGTTTTGTGAATCCGAGTGAATTTGATGTCGTAAAAATGGTGTCGAGAACTACCTTTTGATATTCTTTTCATACATTTCGATCCATTGCTGTGGGGTCATTTTCTGTACCAATTCACCAATCAATTGATACGGAATATCATCCATTTTTTTAAAACGAACACAGCTTTTGCCCATATCTAATTTTCGCTTGCAATGTTTTGGGTATTCTGTTGTAAACCATTCTAATAATTCGGGATTGGCATACATTCCCATATGATACAGCGCTACAAAATTCTTTTGTGAGGCAATATTGATAAAGGGCAATGGTAAGGAGGTGTCACAATGATAGCCATTAGGGTACATAGAATGGGGTATAACATAGCCAGGCATTTTATAATTGATTTGCTCTACAAACCCGTCTGGTAAATTTTGATTGATTACTGCTCTCAATTGCGTTACCACTATTTTACGTTCTTCTGGTAATTGATTGATGTATGCATCAACTGTATCGGCTTGGTATTGCATTGAGATAAAATTAAGTGAGTCTAAATTATAAAAATTATTCGAAGCATTCACTTAGATGTTCATTTTTATGTAATTTTAGTTTTTAAATATTTTTTTTGATGGATGCAATTACAAGTTATATAGAAAAGAAAACTCAATGGAAATTGGAGTTGGAAAAATTGAGAGAAGCCGTACAAGGTTGTGACCTAGAAGAGACTATTAAATGGGGAGCACCAGTGTATATGAGTAATGGGAAAAATATTCTAGGCCTATCGGCTTTTAAAAACTACGTAGGTTTATGGTTTTTTCAAGGTGGTACTTTAAAAGATACACATCATGTATTAATGAATGCGCAAGAAGGTAAAACAGCTGCAATGCGCCAATGGCGATTTTCTACTATTGAAGAGATTGATATCGATTTAATTAGAGCTTATGTGAAGGAGGCTGTTGAGAATCAAGAAAAAGGAAATATTATTAAGCCTCAAAAAAACACGAAACCTTTAATTATTCATTCACTTTTGCAAAAAGAGTTAGACACAAATACACCATTTTCAAAACAATTTGATTCGTTTAGTTTGTCTAAAAAAAGAGAATATGCAAATCATATTTCTGAAGCAAAAAGAGAAGCAACTCAACAGAAACGTATGGAGAAAATTATTCCAATGGTAATTCGTGGAGTAGGATTACACGATAAATATAAAAATTGCTAATTACTTTAGTACTACTTTTTGAAGCGTAGCAACAGAATCACATCTTTTGAAATACAATTGTATATGCTTTAGGCTGTCTTTACCAGTAATAAAATACTCTGGACATGGTTTAATTCTTGGTTTGCTTTTTCCAAAATGTACATCACCATTTTTAAGAATAGCGTTTACAGTTAAAGAATCTAAGTTGTTTCTTGTTAAAACTATTTGAGCCTCTGGACTATATACCTTATCTCTAATTCTAATTGTTTTTAAGGTCCTGGCATCCATTCCGTAATCAAAAGTAGCGTTCTTTTTTTTCCAGAAAAAATAAACACCAACACAACTAATTGAAACACCAATTAAAAAATATCCTATCCTTTTAAGTAATTGCATTGTAAAAAATTTGATGACAAAATTACCAGTATTTTCTGAATCTATCTAATAATTAATCGGTTCTTATTAAAGAAAAATTTGCCGAATAGGTGGCTGGTTTCCCTTGGAATAAAAAGGTAACTGTAAACCAATAATCAGTAGAAGGAGCTTTCATGCCATTTTTATAGGTTCCGTTCCAACCTAGACCTGTTGGTTTTATAGTAGCAATATGCTTTCCATAACGATTATGTATTTTAATTTCTGCTTCTGGATGATTGCTTAAATCAGGAATATTCCAGGTTTCATTTTCGCTGTCATTATTTGGGGTAAAGAAGTTCGGATGGTTGATTACTTTAAAATGAATAACGATTGGATTGCTACAGATCCCAGAGGTATCTATAATAGAAACAAGGTGTTCTCCAAAATCCAAGTCATGAAATAAATTACTTGTTTGATAGGTACCGTTGTTTAGCTTGTACTGGTAGGTGCCTTCTCCTTTTTCAATAAAATCAATTCTGATATTTGCAGGTGCTCTAAAAGAAGTTGTCAGAAAAGTTACCTTGGCTTCGGGGACAGACTCCCTAATAACTACCAGCGTTGGATTGTAGTTACAATCAGTACCAATATCTGCTGTTAACTTGATGGTTTCTACGGTATAAGTTCCTGCTTTTGTAGCGGGGTAATTGGGACCAGTACCAACCAACTGATTTTCAAAATACCAGTTCACGGTAAAAATAGCGGGGTCTAAACCAGATTGCATTAAAAATGGATCTAATGTTTGTTGTGTTTTTGAATCTACACAAATAATTCCACCTTCAATAAATAAATCTAACAAGGGGTGAATTGTGAGGTCGAACTGTGTTTCATCATAGCAATTTTCATTACCTATGGCATAGGAATGCACGTAAATTGTTTGGGTTCCAAGGGCTGTAATTATGTATTCCGAAGGGTCAATTAAATCAATTTTATTAGGTTGTCTATAATAGTTAATGACATTTCCTGTAGCGCTTAACGTAGGCAGGTTGTAGCTAGCACAGCTTTCGATATTTGGATAGGATGGCAATTGAGGTGTGGTAGATATCGTGATGTCGAATTGATGTTCATCGCTACAATAATTCCGATTGCCATTGTCTTTAAAAATATATAAAGTTTGTGTTGTGGTTAGCACATCTCCAGCGTGTAATTGAACGCCTTGTCCATTAGATTGGGTAAAGTAATTACCACTACTTAACAGCGGTAATGTATAGGAATCGCAAGAAGTTACAGCTGCTGGTTTGTCTACTTCAACTCCAATAATATGAATGGTAAAAAAAGCTTCATTTGTACAGGTTGTTAAATCGTCATATTGATTAAAAACATATATCGCTTGGGTGGTATTGATCACTTCTCCTGGTAGTAATTCTGTACCTTGAGCATTTGATTCTGTATAGTATTTTCCGGTAGTTAATGATGGCAATGTGTACGGAGAGCAACTAAAGACATCCGTAAAACTGTTAAGCGGAGGGAAAGGTCTTACTTCAACGTCAAAACTAGTTTCGTTAGGGCATGTTCCATCAAAATTATATATGTAAATCCTTTGAGAGGTTGTGATCAAATCACCAGAATTTAACCCCGTTCCCAAACCATTAGGTAATGTGAAATAGTTTCCATTGGTTAATGTAGGCAGTGCATATGGAGCATCAATACAGGTGGTAATATCAATTAAAGAATCAACGGGAGGTAATGGATTGATGGTAATCCGCATGGGCACATCATCTGCACATCCATTATTGGTGTCTGCATAAAAATATATGGTCTGACTCGTGCTAATTTCATCTCCAGGGTTCAAAGGACTTCCAAGTCCGTTTGGCAGGGTGAAAAAGCTACCAATAACAACACTAGGTATGGTATAATTACCACAGACCAATTGATCGGTAAAGAGCGAAGTATCTATGATGGTCACATCAAATGAGGACTCATTTGTACAACTATTAATGTCGCTATTAAAAATATATATGGTCTGTGTACTTGTAATTGCATCACCCGAATTAAATTGTGTTCCTTGGCCATTGGCTTCTGAAAAATAGTTTCCGTTAGTTAGTGGAGGCAAGCTATAGCTTAAGCATGTGGTAACATCATTTAAACTGTCTACTTCAGGAATTGGGTGTATGACGATGTTTAATTCAGTATCTGTACAGGCTGTACCATCGACCTCTGAGTAGAAATAGATTGTTTGACTGGCGTCTAAACTTGTTCCTATGGCTAACAACTCACCAGTTCCATTTGGTCCATCTGGTGCGGTATAAAAACTTCCAACATCTGGGGATGGAATGATAAACGCTCCACATTGCTCTGTTTCAAACGTGTAATCCTCAACAATGCTAACGACAAAGCTAGTTTGGGATGCACATCCGTTTTCTTCATTGTAAATAAAAAGAAGGGTTGTGTTAGATACAACGTCGCCTGAATGTAATTGAATTCCTGTGCCATTTGGTCCAGTAAAATAGTCACCATTTGTTAAAGGCTGTAAGGTATAGCTAGCACAGGCGTAGACATTTACTAAGGTGTCAACTTCGGGGTTTGGGTTTACGTCGATATTGAAGTTCGTAACATCAAAACAAGCCGTTCCACCATTTTCAGATAATCGAGCCCAAATAGTCAAAGAGCTAGTGCCTATTGGAAAGTTGTATTGAGCGGGATTTGGAATGGCATTCGAACTTGTTTGAGCATCTAGAAAACTAGTATAATAGGAAATTCTATATTGCGTAGGGTCCAAGCCATTCAAAATCTGATTTTCTACTTCCATTGGTAGATCAATGGCTGTATTTTCACAGGTTGTAAAATCAGCAGGTTTGATGGCAGTTAACAGCGTTGTTAACAGTCTAAAATTAATGGTTTGTGTACAGAACTCTGAAGAAGCGATATTGGTGATTTTACCAAATACTGTACTACCCCCAATGCTTTGATAATTTGATAGAACACCGCTGTCAATTGGAATGTCATTCGTAAGGTCGGAAGCCGATGCATAATAGTCTAAGCGGTATCGGTTTGGGTCTAAGCCTAGCGAATTCAAATTGTTCTGAGTTAAATCAAATTGACTGAATATTCCGTTGTCACAGGCTACCAAATCTGGTGGATTTATAATGGCTAGCTCTGAAACCTCAATTTGATCTGTAAGCACACAGCTTGTTGTATTGTTTGTAATAAATAGTTCATACGATCCAGTAGTGCTAATGGCAAGTGTTGGACTTGTTGCTCCTGAAATAAGGCTGTTATTTCTTCTCCATTGGTAGGTGTAGTCTGTTGTATTTGTAAAACCAGAATTTAAGGTCGCGCTTTCTCCAGTACATATTGAAAAATCATTTCCTAAATCTAAAAAGTTTCCAAAACTTCCTGCTTCAATAAAAACTGCCGAGTCGTACTTTGAGTCGTTGTAATCGCCAATAACTAATTTTATACGATATGGATTGTTGGGTTTGATGGTTGCTGAAGCATTCATAACTACCGTGTGTCCGCGCATATTTATAGTAGCGCTGCTTGGGGTATTTACATTATAGGTTCCAAACAATTGAGCGTTTACAGAGTTACACGAGGCGTTGTATTGATTGTCTCTAATTTCTTTTACAGAAATTGGATTTCCGCTCGTAGGAACTACGGCTAAATTTAGTTTTTCTCCACTGGTTAAATCGGTAAGAATAAAAGCAAAAACATCGCTAAATCCACATTGCCACTCGCCATATTCGTTAGATGAGAATAAAAAATTAAAATTAAAATTTGTTGACGGAGGAACAAAGTCAAATTCTAAAAAGGCAACATCAGTAACAGGTGCAACTTGGCCTGATTGATTGCTAATTTGTTGTAAATCGATATCAGAATTGGTGTTTACCTGTGTGTCTAAATTATTTCCAGTATAACTCCCTTGTGTGTGAGATGCAATTCCGCTTCTAATTAAAATTCCTTCATTAATAGGGAAAGAAGAAGCATTTTGATTAAAGTATGCTACAGATTGACTGGATGAGATGTGCACATTTGAAATTGCCGAGCAGGAGTTACCAATTAAAAGGTTTACCAAATCATTGGGGTTCCTTGTATCATCAACAGTTATAGCCTGTGCGTTCAAGTGAATTGAAAAAACGTAAAAAACAATACTTAAAAAAACTTTTATAAATTTCATTTAAGTGGTATTAAGGTGTTAAGGGGCAAACTAAGCACTTATATAATCAATAAATTGATATCTCTAAAGGGTAAATTAAACCAATCAGCAACGGTTCTACTGGTTAATATTCCATGGTAAAAATACATTCCTTTTCGCAAGCTTTGGTCAAAACGCGCAGCATTTTCAAAACCTCCTTCTTCTGCAATATCTAATAAGTAAGGGGTGAATATATTACTAATTGATACAGATGCGGTTCTTGCATATCTTGAGGGTATGTTAGGCACGCAATAATGTGTTACGCCATGGGCTTCAAAAGTAGGGTTGCTATGTGTAGTTACTTTAGAGGTTTCAAAACAGCCTCCACGGTCTATGCTTACATCCACAATTAAAGCACCATCTTTCATTTGCTCAATCATTGATTCAGTGACTATAATTGGAGAGCGATTTTTTCCACGCAATGCTCCAATAGCGACATCACAACGCATTAATGCTTTTAGTAAGGTTTTTGGTTGAATTGTAGAGGTATAAATAGGCGTATTTAAACAATGTTGCAGTTTTCTTAGTTTGGTAATAGAGTTGTCAAAAACTTTTACGCGAGCACCCAGTCCTAGCGCAGAACGAGCGGCGAACTCTCCAACAGTTCCGGCGCCAATAATTACAACATCAGTAGGAGGAACACCTCCAATATTTCCGATTAACAACCCGTTTCCTTTATTACTATTGCTTAATAATTCTGCAGCAATTAGTATCGATGCAGTTCCAGCAATTTCACTCAACGATTTTACAATTGGATATACGCCATGTTCGTCTTTTATATAATCAAAAGCAACGGCCGTTATTCTTTTTTTAGCAAGGGTTTCAAAGTATTTTTTTGTCTGCGTTTTTAATTGCAAAGCAGATAATAAAATACTTTGTGGTTTAATCAATTCAATTTCTTTTAAGGTGGGCGGAGCCACTTTTAAAACAATATTACATCCAAAGGCTTCTTCTGAATTGTAGGAAATCTTTGCACCAGAATCTGCATATTCTTTGTCATTAAAGTTTGCCGCTTCTCCCGCACCAGTTTCAATAACTATTCGATGTCCATGAGCGGTTAACGCAGCTACAGCATCTGGTGTTAAACACACACGTTTTTCTTCAAAGTGTGTTTCTTTAGGTAGGCCAATAAATAATTCTCCTTTTTGCTTTTTAATTTCAAGCATTTCTTCTTGCGGCATCAGTTCTTCTTTGCTAAACGGAGAGTATTGGCTCATATATATTATTTTAGTTGAATATTGCGTTGACCATTTTCTAAAACCGAAAGATGTATTTCGGTGGACTCTAAAGGTAGTAAATTTTCGATATTCTGTGGCCATTCAATAAAACACCATGCATCTGAGTAGAAATAATCCTCTATTCCAATATCATAGGCTTCGTTTTCGTCTTCAATTCTATAGAAGTCAAAATGATACACAATTTCATTTTTTGTAGTGTGGTATTCGTTTACCAAAGAGAAAGTAGGAGAGTGGGCCACATCTTCAATTCCTAATTCTTTGCACAACTGTTTAATCAAGGTGGTTTTACCAGCACCCATATCTCCGTAAAACAATAGAAACTTGTTTTTTGTAGTTGACAAAATTTCTTTGGCAACCACGTTTAAATCGTCTATGGAATAATTTTTGTTCATATAACAAAAATAAAAATTCTAAAATTAGAATTAACTTTATAATTGATAAAATTGCAAAAGGTCAGAAAAATTGAAAAAACAATGCTCGACGTATGCATCATACTGTTTAATAGAGATGCTTGCCTAAAAAAAGTTAATCATTGAAAATGAAATTATTTGGTCCGAAACTCGATTGTTAATTTTATTCATTTCAATACCGGTAATGTCCAATAATTTTAAAATCGAATAGGCAATCTTCAAGTACTTGTCCAGCACCAATATTATGAGAGATTAAAAAACGTTTTTTGTCACTTGATTTTTTATTGACAACGATTCCAATATGAGTCAAACCTCGGGTTAGGCTCCAAGAAACAACGTCACCAGGAAGATAATCGCTGGCATCCAAAGATATTGGGATAGCAGTTCCTTTTCGATTAAAAAAGGTCATCAGGTTAGGAACTCTTCTGTGATCAATGTTTTTATCTGTCTTTTTTAACCCCCATATTTTTGGATAGATTTTGAAATGTTTTTTCATATCCTCATGAACTTCTTGTTGTAAATCAATTCCGATTAATCGATAAGATCTTATCACGACATCTGTGCAAACGCCTTTGTTTTTTGGAACATCGCCATTTGGATATTTTATAGAAAAATAACTTGGGTCGTAGGTTACTTTTTGTTTTGTGATTTCAATAGCGGCATTGCTTAACTTCTGATTCGTTTGTGCAAAACCAATAGATATAAACAGCAATAAGAAAAGTGTAAGTTTTCTTTTCATCGCAATAGGAATTGTATAAGTATGATTTAAAAACTAAAAACTAAAAACTAAAAACTAAAAACTAAAAAGTCCTACTTCTTACTTCGCCTCATAAACCGCACATGGAATAATCATTTCTTCCAAAGAGATTCCGCCATGCTGATAGGTGTTTTTAAAATACTTTACGTAGTGATTATAGTTGTTTTGATAGGCCAAAAACAAATCTTCTTTAGCAAAAATAAACGAGCTATTCATCGATGAACTCGGTAGGAAAATATCTTTTGGATTGCGAACAGCGTAGACATCTTTGTCGTTGTAAGTTAGGCTTCTCCCAGTTTTATATCGCAGGTTTAAACTTGCATATTTATCACCTATAACTTTTGTAGGGTTTTTACAGTTAATGGTACCATGATCTGTGGTGATAATTAATTTTTGCCCTAATTTTTGTGCTTTCTGGATGATTTCTAACAATGGTGAATTTCGAAACCAACTTTCTGTTAATGAGCGATACGCTTTGTCATCACCTGCTAGTTCTTTAATCACTTCCATTTCTGTTTTGGCATGCGAAAGCATGTCTACAAAATTATACACAATAACGGTTAAGTCATTTTGTTTGGTGGCATTGTAGTTGTCGGCTAATTCCTTTCCGTTTTTTAAATTTGTAATTTTGTAATACTCGTGTTTTATATTTAAACTCAATCTTTTGATATGCGCAGTTAGAAATTCGTTTTCAAATAAATTTTTCCCACCTTCATCGACGTCATTCTTCCAAAATTCCGGGTACATTTTTTCCATTTCAGAGGGCATTAACCCAGAGAATAACGCATTTCGGGCATACTGTGTTGCCGTCGGTAAAATACTAAAGTAAGAAAGCTCGCTCTTCTTTTTGAAATGGATATTTAGATAAGGTTCTAGTATTCTGTATTGGTCTAAACGCAGGTTGTCTATTACGACTAATAACGTTCCGTTGTTGGTACTTACCTCAGGGAAAATCACTTCCTTTAAAAGGGTATGTGAAAAAACAGGCTTGTCAGTATCGGTTAAAAAACCTTCGTATTTTTTTTTAATAAATTTAAAAAATAAACTATTTGCTTCGTTTTTTTGACTTTCTAAAATACCAAGCATTCCGGTATCTTTAATGTTTTCTAATTCCAGTTCCCAGTGCACTAATTTCTGATAAATAGCAATCCATTCTTCATAAGAGTTTACCATGGATAAATCCATTGAAATCTTTCTGAATTCTTGTTGGTAGTTCGACGCAGTTTTGTCTGAAATTAATTTTGAATGGTCTAAGTTTTTCTTCAGACTCAACAAAATTTGATTAGGATTTACGGGCTTGATTAAATAATCGGCTATTTTAGAACCAATTGCTTCTTCCATAATATATTCCTCCTCACTTTTGGTGATCATTACAATAGGAAGATTGGTTTGCTTTTGTTTAATTTCAGCCAAGGTTTCTAAGCCCGTTATTCCTGGCATGTTTTCATCTAAAAAAACAATGTCAAAATTTTGTTCTTCTACTAAATCAATGGCATCTGCCCCATTTGTGCATTTTGTTACCTGATAATTTTTCTTTTCTAAAAATAGAATATGAGATTTTAATAAATCTATTTCATCATCCACCCACAAAATTTCTATTTTTCTCATATTGTTTCCTTTTTTTTTAGTGCTAAAATACTTGAAGCAGTTCTGTTTATTTTATTTTTATTGTTAAAATAACGTGAATTCTAATCCACTGCTATCATTCTGAATAACTATGGTATATTTGTGTTCCAAAAAACAATCTTTTGAAAGCTTTTAAAACAAATAAACTCAAAATACTTAACGATCCAATTTACGGTTTTATTACGATTCCGAATAGTTTAATTTTTGATATAATGGAACACCCCTATTTTCAGCGTTTAAGACGCGTAACGCAAATGGGCTTTTCTAACTTAGTATATCCTGGAGCGAACCATACACGTTTTCATCACGCGTTAGGATGTATGTATTTAATGCAAAAAGCGGTTCGGGTTTTACGATTTAAAGGAATCGTAATTTCTGATGATGAAGCAAATGCTTTGTGCATTGCTATTTTGTTACATGATATTGGTCATGGTGCATTTTCGCATGCTTTAGAGCATAGTATTGTAAATGGAATTAGTCATGAAGAGATTTCTTTAAAATTTATGAAGAAATTAAATAAAGAGTTTCAGGGCAAATTAAGCTTAGCAATAGAAATTTTTGAAGGAAAACACTCTCGGAAATTTTTCTACCAATTAATCTCTAGCCAACTTGATATCGATCGCTTAGATTATTTAAAGCGAGATAGTTTTTATACGGGTGTTACAGAAGGAAATATTAGTTCAGATAGATTGATAGCTATGATGAATGTTGTAAATGATGAATTGGTTATTGAGAAAAAAGGAATCTATTCTGTTGAAAAATTTATTATTGCACGTAGATTAATGTATTGGCAAGTATACCTGCACAAAACAGGATTGGTTGCAGAAAATATGCTCGTCAAAATTTTGCAAAGAGCCAAAGAGTTAGCCCTTAAAAATGTTGAGATTCCTGCGACAAAAACATTGCAATATTTTTTATACAATCAAATCACAGCAAAAAATTTTACAGATGAAACGCTAGAGGTGTTTTCGAAGCTAGATGATTATGATGTGTTATCGGCAATAAAAGAATGGACCTCGCATTCAGATACTATTTTATCTGAATTGGCAAAGATGATTATCAACCGTAATTTATTAAAAATACAACTTCAAGATCACCCTATTTCAATGGGGGATATAAAGGAACAACAAGAAAAATTATTGGATAAATCAAATATTGAGCCCAATCAGGTATCCTATTTTGTTTTTGAAGGCAAGGTAATAAATCAGGCTTATAACAGTAAAAACCCTATTAAAATCCAGGTAAGAGAGCATGAAATGATTGATATTGCAAGTGCATCAGATCAATTAAATTTGCAGGCTTTGACAAAACCTGTTGAGAAATATTATTTATGTTATCCTAAGAAAATGTAATTAGCCAATTCCTAAGTTTTTTCATACTTTTGCAGACAATGAATTTTACAGCTCAACAAATAGCAGAAATTTTAGAAGGAGACATTGTTGGTGATTCCAATGCAGAAGTGTCTAAATTATCTAAAATAGAAGAAGGAGAAAAAGGTAGTTTAACTTTTTTATCTAATCCTAAATACAATCCATATTTATATACAACAAAAGCTTCTATAGCAATCGTTAATAAAAGTTTTGTTCCAGAAAAAGAAATAACGACTACGTTGATCAAAGTCGACGATGCCTATGCTGCTTTTTCTAAAGTATTAGAATTTTACAATGAAGTGAAAAATAATAAATCGGGTAGAGAAGAACCTCATTATATATCGCAATCAGCAAGTATTGGAAAAGATGAATACATAGGCGCTTTTGCATACATTGGGAATGATGTTGTACTTGGTGAAAATGTAAAAATTTACCCGAATGTCTTTATTGGTGATAACGTTATAATTGGAGACAACTGTACCATTTTTGCAGGAGCTAAAATTTGTTCTGAAACACAAATAGGTGCTAATTGTGTGATTCATACTGGCGCAATTATTGGTTCAGATGGTTTTGGTTTTACCCCCAATAAAGAAGGAGCGTATAATAAAGTTCCTCAAACAGGAAATGTAATTATAGAAGACAATGTAGATATCGGTGCGGCAACCACAATTGATAGAGCAACATTAGGTTCAACAATTATAAGGAAAGGTGTAAAATTGGATAATCAAATTCAGATTGCACATAATGTTGAAGTTGGCGAAAATACTGTCATTGCTGCTCAAACAGGAGTCTCAGGATCGACCAAAATTGGACGGAATTGTATGATAGGAGGACAAGTCGGTTTTGCAGGTCATATTACTGTTGGAGATAATGTTAAAATAGGGGCCCAATCTGGAGTCACTAAAAGTGTAAAAAAGAATCAAGTTATAAATGGAACGCCAGCTTTTGGAATTTCAGATTTTAATAAATCATATGTCTATTTTAAAAATTTACCTAAAATGGCATCAACTTTAAACAAAATAGAAAGAGATTTAAAAACTCAAAAAGAATTTTGATGAGTAAAAAACAACAAACAATACAAAACGAAATTAGTCTTTCAGGTGTAGGTTTACATACAGGAAATACAGTTAAAATGACCTTTAAACCAGCACCAGAAAATCATGGGTTTTCTTTTATACGTGTAGATTTAGAAGGACAACCTGTTATTGCAGCAAAAGTAGAATATGTAACAAACACTCAAAGAGGGACAAATCTTGAAAGAAATGGTGTTCAAATACAAACCTCTGAGCATGTGTTAGCAGCAGCTGTTGGGTTAGGGATTGATAATTTATTAATAGAAATGGACGCTTCCGAACCACCAATTATGGATGGTTCTTCAAAGTTTTTTATTGAGGCTTTAGAAAAAGCAGGAATTCAAAAACAAGAAGCAGAAATTAAAGAATACATTGTAAAAGATATTATTTCATTTAGAGATGATGAAACAGGTAGTGAAATTATACTTATGCCTGCTGACGAATACGAAATAACTACCATGGTGGATTTTGGAACTAAAATTTTAGGAACTCAAAATGCAACCTTAAATCATATCTCAGATTTTAAAGAAGAAATAGCAGATGCAAGAACATTTAGTTTCTTACATGAAATTGAAATGTTATTAGAAAATGATCTAATTAAAGGGGGAGATTTAAACAATGCCATTGTATACGTTGACAAAGAACTGTCTAAAGATACAATGGAACGATTAAAAGTCGCTTTTAAAAAGAAATCAATTGCTGTAAAACCAAACGGCATTTTAGACAATTTAACCTTGCATTGGGCAAATGAAGCGGCAAGACACAAATTACTAGATGTTATTGGTGATTTGGCATTGGTTGGAGTTCGAATAAAGGGGAAAGTAATTGCGAATAAACCTGGACATGCAATCAATACGCAATTTGCTAAAAAATTGGCAAAAATTATCAAATTAGAGAAACGCAACAAGGTTCCTCAGTATGATTTAAATAAACCACCATTGATGGACATCCATCAAATTATGGATATTTTGCCTCACAGGCCTCCATTTTTATTGATCGATAGGATTTTGGAGTTATCCGATAAGCATGTTGTGGGCATGAAAAATGTGACTATGAATGAGCCTTTTTTTCAAGGACATTTTCCGGGAGCACCAGTAATGCCAGGAGTTTTGCAGGTTGAAGCAATGGCACAATGTGGAGGAATTTTAGTCTTAAGTACGGTTCCTGATCCAGAAAATTATTTAACATATTTCATGAAAATGGATAATGTTAAGTTCAAACAAAAAGTATTACCCGGAGATACATTAATTTTTAAATGTGAACTAATTTCGCCAATTAGAAGAGGGATTTGTCATATGCAAGCCTATGGTTATGCAAATGGGAAACTCGTAGTAGAAGCAGAATTAATGGCACAAATAGCAAAAAAGCAATAAATATGAATCAACCCTTAGCCTACGTACATCCACAAGCAAAAATTGCAAGGAACGTGGTTGTAGAGCCTTTCACAACGATTAATAATGATGTAGAAATTGGTTCTGGAACTTGGATTGGATCTAATGTGACAATTATGGAAGGTGCTCGTATTGGAAAAAATTGTAGAATTTTTCCAGGAGCTGTTATCTCTGCAATTCCTCAAGATTTAAAATTTGAAGGAGAAGACTCTTTGACAATTATAGGAGATAATACCACTGTAAGAGAATGTGTGACCATAAATAGAGGGACAAGTGCTTCAGGTCAAACAAAAATAGGAAATAACTGTTTAATCATGGCAACAGCACATATTGCCCATGATTGTGTTTTAGGTGATAATTCGATTGTTGTAAATGGAGTTGCACTTGCAGGGCATGTTATTATTGGTAAATATGCAATTATTGGAGGATTGGCAGCTGTGCATCAGTTTATTCATATTGGAGATCATGCAATGATTTCTGGTGGGTCATTGGTACGTAAAGATGTTCCTCCATATACAAAAGCAGCAAAAGAACCTTTGTCTTATGTAGGGATTAATTCAATAGGATTAAGACGTAGAGGTTTTTCCTCAGAAAAAATCTCTGAGATTCAAAACATTTATAGAATTTTATATCAAAAAAACTATAACAATTCACAAGCATTAGAAATCATTGAAGGGGAGATGGAAGCAACTCCAGAAAGAGATGAAATCACCTTATTTATTCGTA
>Ga0209395_1002643_pt1 | contig 23039 bp, 21 predicted proteins | sample GOMGulsemesocosm_3_FD_184635 | JGI IMG/M metagenome (GOLD analysis project Ga0209395, IMG submission 184635) | Methane-oxidizing microbial communities from mesocosms in the Gulf of Mexico - GOM9D Gulf of Mexico (SPAdes) (version 2) | ecosystem: Environmental > Aquatic > Marine > Cold seeps... | reverse complement strand
TCCAACCGGAACCATGCTGGACCACGGCGCGATGGGCGCGCTGATTGATGCTACGCAGGATCAGGGCGCCAGTTTCATTTCGGACGAGATTTACCATGGGCTGGAATATGAGGCCAAGGCAGTCACCGCGCTGGAACTGACGGACGAGTGCTATGTGATCAACTCGTTCTCCAAGTTCTTTGCCATGACCGGCTGGCGGGTAGGTTGGATGGTGGTGCCCGAGGATCATGTGCGGGTGATTGAGCGGATCGCCCAGAACATGTTTATCTGCGCACCGCATGCCAGTCAGATTGCGGCACTGGCGGCGTTGGAGTGTCAGGGCGAGATGCGTGAAAATCTGGCGGTATACGCGCGTAACCGGCAATTGATGCTTGAAGGGCTGCCCAAAGCAGGGTTTACCAAGATCGCGCCGCCAGATGGGGCGTTTTACGTTTATGCAGATGTCTCGGATCTGACGTCCGATAGTCGCGCCTTTGCGGCTGAAATTCTTGAGCAGGCTGGGGTGGCTGTGACGCCGGGGTTGGATTTTGACCCTGTTCGTGGAGCGACCACACTGCGGTTTTCCTATGCGCGGTCCACCTCTGATATCGAGGAAGGGCTGGCGCGATTGGAGACGTTCATGGCGGCGCGGCATTAGCGCAAAGCGCCTTAATGTCATGCGCCCTATTGGTGATTATTGGGTGCAATCGGTAGGAGCCGTTCTAATCGGGTGACGATTGGCCTATGTTGGTGAAAATGGCAGTAAAGGCTTAGAAACATGAGCAGAGTTTTCACTCTCATAGCGCTGTTTTGGGCGTTGGCGGGGCAGGCGGTTCCTTCCCAAGCACAGACCCAGGGGTTCAGCGGGCTGGCCCGCATTGATGCGGTAGGCAGCCGAATTGAAGATTTGGACACCGGTGGAGCGACTATAACGCTGCGCCTTAGCCAAGGGGTGCCGTATCGGCTGTTCACGCTGAACGATCCACAGCGACTGGTGCTGGATTTTCAAGAGGTGGACTGGCGCGGGCTAAGCTCTGAAACTTTGCTGCGGGGCCAGAGAATTACCCAAGTTCAGTTTGGCACCTACGTGCCGGGCTGGTCGCGGATGGTGCTGCAACTGGCCGAGCCAATGGCGGTCAAAAGCGCGGCGCTGGATATTGATGCGGTGACGGCGCAGGCGGATTTTCGACTGGAACTGTCTGGGGTTAGTGCCGAGACCTTTGCTGCTGATGCAGGGGCACCATCAGATCCACGCTGGGATCTGCCCGCAGCGGAGGTCTTGCCCGCGCCCCTTAAGCGTGGCCCAGATGAGCCCTTGCTGGTAGTGCTAGACCCCGGCCACGGCGGTATTGATCCCGGTGCCGAGGTGGAAGCCGACGGGCACACGGTGGTGGAAAAGGATCTGATCCTGGGGTTTGCAATTGAGTTGGGCGAGGTCCTGGTTCGCTCGGGACGGTTTCAGGTGCAGATGACCCGAGACGGCGATTACTTTGTGTCACTAGAGCGCCGCATTGCGCTGGCGCATCAGGCCGGGGCTGATCTGTTTGTTTCGTTGCATGCGGATTCCCTGTCCGAGGGGTTGGCTCATGGGGCGACGGTGCATGTGTTGTCACCTGAAGCCTCGGATGTGGCCTCAGCGAAGTTAGCAGAGCGACATGATCGCAGTGATTTGTTGGCTGGCGTGGATTTGAGTGACACAGACGACCGTGTCACAGGTATTCTGCTGGACCTAGCGCGCCAGGAAACCAAACCGCGTAGCGACGCATTAGCGCGATCTTTGGTCGAGGGAATGGCCAACCAGGGCGGACCGATGAATCGACGCCCGTTGCGATCCGCCGGATTTTCGGTGCTCAAGGCTGCGGATATTCCTTCGGTGCTGATTGAGATCGGGTTTATGTCCAGTCCGCGAGACTTGAAGAACCTGCAAGACCCGGAGTGGCGTGCCGCAATGGCGCGTGGTATTCTGAATGGGTTGGTGGCTTGGCGGGAAGAAGACACAACGCGAAGGTCATTGGTGCGGCAGTAACGTCGTTTGGCGGATTGCTTAGGGTTTGGGCTGGATGATGATCCGGATCAGCGGTGGCAGGCAGCGTGTTTTTGCCATCTGTTGTTTTGACCATTGGCCTTGGCATCCCTATATAGACGACATGTGCACAGGAAGGCAGTACAGTGCTTAGGTTTATTCTCTCATTCTTCGGCTCCATCTTCAGTACCATTACGCTGGGCATTGCGATGGTGGCCCTGACAATTGGCGCGGTGTTCTGGATCTATGGGCGCGATTTGCCCAGCCACGAATCCCTGGCGCAGTACCAGCCTCCGACCATTAGCCGGATCTATTCTGGCGAAGGGCAGTTGATCGATGAGTTCGCCAAAGAACGTCGCCTTTTTGCGCCCTCGGATGAGATCCCGGATCTGGTGAAACAGGCGTTTATTTCAGCTGAGGATAAGAATTTCTATAGCCACAAGGGCTATGACATGCGTGGTATTGCTGCAGCGGCGATTGAGGCTGTGCAGTCGCGTGGGGCGAATGTGCGCGGCGCCTCGACCATTACCCAGCAGGTGATGAAGAACTTTTTGCTGTCCGGCGATCGCAAGGCAGAGCGTAAGATCAAGGAGATCATTCTGGCTGCGCGGCTGGAAGAGACGCTGAACAAGGAGCAGATCCTTGAGCTCTATATGAATGAAATCTTCCTGGGGCAGAATTCCTATGGGGTGGCAGCGGCTTCGCAAACCTATTTTAACAAGACACTGGAAGAGCTAGCCCCCCACGAGGCGGCGTTTCTGGCTTCTTTGCCCAAGGCTCCGGGTAAGTTTCATCCGGTGCGCGGTAAAGAACGTCTGACCGAGCGTCGTGACTATGTGCTGCGCGAAATGATGCAGAACGGCTATATCTCCGATGCCGTTTACAAGGTTGAAGTAGAGCAGCCGCTGCGTTCGGTGCAGAACGGCGATTTCGAGAGTTTCCGCACAGCGCTGCCGCCGCGTGACTATTTCACTGACGAGATCCGCCGCCAGCTGTCAGTTGATTTCGGCGAAGGTGAGTTTTTCACTGGTGGTTTCACTGTGCGTGCCACCATTGACGCTGAAATGCAGCAGGTGGCCGCATCGTCTTTGCGTACCGGTTTGGAGAAATACGACCGCTCGCGTGGAGTCTGGCGTGGAACAGAGCTTACCATCGCGGCAGATTTGTTGAATGACGAAGGGGGCTGGCGTACCGCTCTGGCCGAGACAGAAGTATCGCGTGATATCTTCTTGGGTGGCGACTGGCTGCCAGCTGTGGTGCTGGCGGTTGGTGACAAGCAGTTAACTGTTGGTGTGGAAAACACTGAGGGAACTGGTGTGGTGCCACGTTCTGATATCAAGTGGATGAAGGGCAGTTTTGCTGAGAACCTGACCGTTGGCGATGTGGTGTTGGTCGTTGCTGTGACCAAGGACGATGTCTTTCAGCACTGGTCTCTGCGGCAGGTGCCTGAAGTGCAGGGCGGTTTTGTCGCCATGGACGTGAATACGGGTCGGGTGCTGGCGATGCAGGGTGGTTTCTCGTATCAACACTCGGTTTTCAACCGTGCCACGCAGGCGCAACGCCAGCCGGGGTCTAGTTTTAAACCCTTTGTCTATGCAGCAGCACTGGACAGCGGATATAGCCCGGCGACGATTGTGATTGATGCGCCGATTGAGGTGAACACACCGCAGGGATTGTGGCGCCCCCGCAATTCGTCGAACAAATTCTACGGGCCGACGCCGTTGCGCACCGGGATTGAGCGATCGCGGAACCTGATGACCATTCGATTGGCTCAGGAAATTGGAATGCCTGTGGTCGCTGGATATGCCGAGCGTTTTGGCGTCTATGAGGAAATGGGTCCCTATTTGGCCAACTCTCTGGGCTCGGAAGAGACCACTCTGTATAAAATGGTGACCGCTTATGCGATGTTTGCCAATGGGGGGGAGCGGTTAGCACCTACTCTGGTGGATCGTATTCAGGATCGCGAAGGCGAAACGATTTACCGCCATGATGACCGCGATTGTGTGGATTGTTCGTCAGCCATGTTGCCTGAAGGTGCTGCGCCGCGAATTGTCACCGATCGAGATCAGGTAATGGACCCGATCACTGCCTACCAACTGACCTCGATGATGCGCGGTGTGGTTGAACGTGGCACGGCGTCGGGCAATGTGCATCTTGGGGTGCCGACGGCAGGCAAGACCGGCACAACCAACGAAGCACGCGATGTTTGGTTCATCGGCTTTACGTCAAACATTGTGGCGGGTTGTTACATTGGACATGACCGTCCACGGCCTTTGGGGCGCGGCACCTATGGTGGCAATACCTGCGGGCCAGTGTTCCAGCAGTTCATGGAGAAGGCGACAGCCAAATATGGCGGTGGTCCTTTCGATGTGCCGCCGGGTGGCCACTTCATCAAGATTGATCGTTTCACCGGCGCGCGACTGCCTGATGAGGCGAGCGGCGAATACGTGGTGGCCGAGTATTTCCGCGATGGTGCAGAGCCAATTTTTGGTCTGAGCTATGATGGTGGTTTTGCAATGGGATCAAACCTGCCGCTGTTTGAAGAGGTCAATCAAGGTGGTCGGCAGGTCACCACCTCGAGCGGTGGAACTGCAGTTCTAGGCCCCAAGGCGACCTTTGGTACGGTCAGCTCGGGCGGGCTTTATTGATCTGCTTGATCCAGTAACAGGGCGAGCAGGTCGCTTTCATCGTCCTGAGATATAATTCCCTGTGCCCGCCAGGCAATGGAAAGGGCACATTTTGCCGCGGCCCATTGCGCCAGCCGGTGTGGCGACACGTTCATTGCCTTGGCAAACTGCTCGGTCACTTGTTTGATTCGGATTGGGTCTCGGACCAAGGGTGAGAGACCTTTGGGGTGGCGTAATGCGTTGGCAAGTTCAAATGCAGGGTCCCCTAAATATCCTTTGGCGTCGTACACTCGTGGACCCGCTAACGTCAAAATGACGTTGTCGTGATGCAGGTCGCCATGCAGCGGGATGGGGGAGGGCTGACTGCCTAGTAAATGCCGTGCAATTTCTGTGGCGCGATGAATGTTACGGCTCAAAATAACCGGGCACTTGGGAGTGCTTTTTATTCGAAATAGCGCGGAAAAGACATCTTCAAGCAGACGTAGACTGGAAATGGCAGACGTTGGTACAAGGTGCAGGCTTTGAGCAGAGACACAAAGTAACTGATCTGCTCGCTTGGCCTCGCCTGATCGGGCAATATCACCAAGGCTGGGACCATCCAACCATTGCATCAATACCGCAGCCCCGCTGTTGTTGATTATTTGAACCGCTCCGCTGTCGGACCAGGCATTGAGCAGGTTTGTCCCTGCTGCTTCATTACCTCGATCGATCTGCCGGTACAGTTTTAGAACTGCCGTCGTACCATCCTTCTGTTGTACCTTCCAAAGCCATGCAATTGGCGTTTGAGACAGTATTTCAGGGTTGCTCAGCTGCCATTTGGTCAAAATTGCAGCAAGACCATCTACCATAACACTTCTGCTCATCTTGTGGTGCCTCTCAGGTCTTGGTATCACGCAGACCTTATACAGTAAGTTGGGACCAAACCATGCGCGCCGAAACCCAGAACTATGTCGCTCAAATTGAGAAATCACTAGAGCTGTTGGCGCAGCGGATGGACCGTGAAACCGCGCCGCACCGGTTAGAGGAATTCGACGCGCGGGTTGAAAACCCCAATCTGTGGGACAACCCCGAAGCTGCGCAAAAGCTGATGCGCGAGCGGCAGATGCTTGTCGATGCGATGGATACTTACAATGGTATCAAGCAAGATATGGCCGATAACATCGAGATGATTGAACTCGGCGAGATGGAAGAGGACGACGAAGTCGTTGCCGATGCCGAAGATGCCATGAAGACACTTGCTGCAAAGGCGGCCAAGAAAGAGCTGGAGGCTCTGCTAGATGGTGAGGCTGACAGCAATGATACTTTCCTCGAGATTAACTCGGGGGCAGGTGGCACCGAAAGCTGTGATTGGGCTTCGATGTTGGCGCGGATGTATGTCCGTTGGGCCGAGAAAAAGGGCTATAAGGTCGAGCTGCAGTCTGAAAGTGCTGGTGAAGAGGCCGGGATCAAGTCGGCTGCCTATAAGATCACTGGTCACAATGCCTATGGTTGGCTGAAATCGGAAAGCGGCGTGCACCGTCTGGTACGGATCTCGCCCTTTGACAGTGCTGCCAAGCGCCACACCTCCTTTACCTCGGTCAAAGTTTACCCGGTGGTCGATGACAATATCGAAATTGAGGTCAATCCGGCGGATATTCGCATCGACACCTATCGGTCGTCAGGGGCTGGTGGGCAGCACGTAAACACCACCGACTCGGCTGTGCGGATCACCCACCATCCCACCGGAATTGTGGTGACCAGCTCGGAAAAATCGCAGCACCAGAACCGTGATATTGCGATGAAGGCTTTGAAATCCCGGCTTTATCAAATGGAATTGGACAAGCGCAGCGCGCTGGTCAACGAGGCCCATGAGAATGCAGGCGACGCAGGCTGGGGCAACCAAATCCGCTCGTATGTGCTGCAGCCGTATCAGATGGTTAAAGACCTGCGCACCAGTCACGAGACCTCGGACACCAAGGGCGTGCTGGACGGTGACTTGGATGGTTTCATGGCGGCAACACTTGCTTTGGATGTGGCTGGAAAAAGCCGAGCCGAAGCTCAGGGCGCGTAAGCCAACAAGACAGTGTAATACTGTTCAGGCCGGGGGAACCCGGCCTTTTTTGTGTCCGGGCTGGGGACGTGATCAATTGTCAGTGGTAAACATACATGCCCAGAAGATGTATGTGAGCTGTGGGTTTAATTGTGAAAACTCAGAGGTTAGGCTGTAGTGGAAACGTCCGCGAGCAATCAGGGTTTATGCCTTCAATCGATTAATGTGCCACTGACTTGAGTGGTGTTTTAAACTTTGTATTTCGGTCGCGATGAGCGGGCCACATGGGACCACATTACGCTGGTCGTCGTCTGGGATGTAAATCTTGGTTTCTTTGGGCAGGACCGGGAGATCCTTGACCAAGGAACGCTCATCATTTGGCCAGCAGAAGGCCGACAGATTATCCGCTGCCTGAGAGTTCAGGCTGGACATGTCTTTGGGAGGGGACATTGATGAACACAGAGAAAGTCTTTGGCGTGCCGGAATTACGGCCGATGACCTTGGCCATTTTACGTCAGGCGCTGCGCCGGGGTTGGGGGGACTTCAAGACCAGGCCGGAACTTGGGCTGGCGTTCTCAACGCTGTATGTCTTAGCTGGATGGATGATGGCCTGGATCACACAAGCGACCGGCACCACGTCTTGGCTGGTTCTTGCCGCCATCGGCTTCCCTCTGATCGGCCCGTTTGCTGCTGTGGGGCTGTATGAGGTCTCGCACCGGTTAGAGCAGGGCAGGCCAAAAGATGTCAGAGCGGTTATCCGAGCCGTGCTGCAGCAAGGCAGCCGCCAACTGCCGTCAATCTGCGCCATTATCGTGGTGGTTTTCCTGTTCTGGTTCTTTCTGGGACATATGATTTTTGCATTGTTCCTCGGGCTGTCGCCGATGACCAATGTGTCGTCCTCGCTGGACATTTTCCTGACCCCAAACGGCTTAATCATGTTGATTGTTGGGTCTGTGGTTGGCGCTCTGTTCGCATTGCTGCTTTACATGATAACGGTGCTTTCATTGCCTCTGTTGCTCGACCGCGAAATTGATTTTGTCACGGCAATGATTACCAGCTTTCAGTATGTCAGCGGTAATTTTGCAATGATGATTGGCTGGGCTCTGTTCATCGCCATCACGACCTTTGTCGCGTTGTTACCGGGGTTTGTCGGGCTGTTGTTGGCGTTACCGCTGCTGGGGCACGCGAGCTGGCATGTTTACCGGCTGATCGTTATTGCAGACGAAGCATGAGCTAGGGGCAACTATTACGCTCGATTTTCACGCCCCATGTCCGCCAATCTAGTGCGCAGGACGGCAGTATCGTTGTGGCCCAAGTCAAGCGCATAGATATAGGCTTGCGTCAAAAAGAACCCAGCCGCGCCTTGCGTTGCGGCGGTGTCTGCGGCCTCGGTATATAGGGCAACTTGTGCCAGTGTATCACCAGCCGCGTGAGCGGCCAGCAACCGGGTTTCCAGACTGCTCATTCGGCGGCTCTGGAGTGTGCTCTATTCCGTTGCACATGTTCAGCGACCCAGTCGTGAAACAAATGCGTGGGCCCATCCATCACCGGCGAGAAGCGGCCACCGTCAAAGCCCGGAGCATTGCGTCCCTGTTGCATGCCTTCGACTACGAACACATCCTCCGCAAACACCTGTTTCCATTGCTCTGTATTGCGCGCACGTAGATCCGCGTCAGTTTCGGCTTCGGAATAATAGATGTGGATATGCTCGCTGGTTTGGCCCGGGCCGTTGGGGTGCAACAGGATCACGAAGGCGTGGTCACGGTGCACGCCGAACAATACATTGGGATAGACGGCAATATATTCCGCGGCCTTGTCCCATTTGTCACTCAGGTCCTCAAAATCCGCAAACGTCGCGCCATCTTCGCCTGTGAGCTGGCGATAGACCCAAGTTCCCTGTCCAGAAAACGCGCCGGGTTGTTCGATGTGATAGTGATCTTCCAACCGGGAATAGCTGTTTAACCCAGGATGAACCCAAGGCAAATGGTAGCTTTCACAGTAATTCTCGACCGCCAGTTTCCAGTTGCAGTTTAACTCTAGCTGGAACCGGCTGTTGGCACCTCCGTGGTGCAGCGGTTTGTCAAATTCCGCCCACCGGGAGATTACATCCGCCATCGCGTGTTCAAATTCAGGCGCTTCACCTGATAGGTTTATCCAGACCACGTCACGCCAGATATGGCTGCGTACCTCGACCAAGCCCAACAGGGCGCGATCAATGCCGTCATGGGTATTCTGGCCCGGGCCGCCCACATGTGGTGTGCTGACCAGTTTACCGTCGGTTGAATAACACCAGCTGTGATAGGGGCACCGAATTGCGCCTTCGATCTTTCGAGGGGTATCGACCAAGATCATTCCGCGGTGGCGGCAGGTGTTTTGGAACACCCGCACCTCGCTTTTACGATCGCGGATCAACAACAAAGGGATGTTCAGGAAATTGACTGGCACAGCGTCGCCTGGCTCAGGAACATCAGCGGCCACCGCCAAGCCAGCCCATTGATTATATAACAACGTCTGCTTTTCTTCTGCATAGACCGAGTCATCATTATAATGGGCATTTGGCAGGCCTCGGGCCTGTTGGATGGGCGCGCGCACGGCGGACAGATCGGCGTCAGACATCTGGATTTCTCGCTTTGGTTACCCGTTTTTGATAACCAGTGCAGGATCCTTGTCCGTCTGTTTCGCGACCTGACTTTTCTCAAGGCGACAAATTGCTGGCCTAAACGCAGGATCAGCGGAATGGATCGCTCACCTGCAACAAATCCCGGTGGAAGGGCATCAGGTCGGCCACGGTGACGAAACCGGATCCTCGGGCGGCGGATAGAATGTCTCCGAAATTGTGCCCCAGATGTTCATAAACCATCCGTGTCGCCCGTGTGCCGCTGCTTTCTTCGCGCACAGTGCGGCTGACATAACCAACCCAGAAGTTGTTTTTCAGGGATGCCGCGCGGGATAGGTAGTTGAATGAACAGGTCAATGCACCACGTCGTGCGATGACCAGCGCCACCCCATCGTCCTGTTGAGTTGCGTAGCCTCGAAATTCGCGTGTGTAGGGATCTGTGGGCAGGCCTTGGTGCCGCATAGCTTCCTTTGCTTCAAATCCTTTGACGTATGTGACGCCATCTGAGCGGAACACATGGGACAGGCCGATCAAGAACTGATTGTCCCTTGTGAAACTACGTCTTGAAAACCGGTAAATTCCCGATGGAAATGTATTCTCTGAGAGAGAACTGACGCGGTGACCCAGAAATTCGTCCAAAATCGGTCCGTTAAGAATTTGACCCTTGGTATCGAGCGAATTGACAGGTTCTAGCAGTATACGGGCATCCACTTCAAAAAAGGAACATATCCGTTCCAGCACGTCCGGCCGGGGGAAGCTTTCGCCAGACAAATAGCGATTAAATTGCGTCCGGTTGATCCCCAGTTGACGTGACAGCTCGGAAATGGAGGGATATTTTTTCGCCATTTGCCGCAAGTTGGCGCCAAACATATCGCGCAAATCTGTCGGAGAACGGGGTGACTTTGACATGGATTTTGCCTTGGAACTGGTTAACTAAAAATTATCTTACTTGCGCCGAAGCAAATGACATTCGGGGCAGCTTTGTCACAATTGACGCCAAGTAGCGGTAGCTGTGACGCTAGTTAGGTTGCAAGGCTAACTTGTCAGACACAAAAATCAATAGCCAGACGCCGAATTTACCATGTTTGAACGGTTCTATATATCCCAGAATTGAAGAGTATTCTGAATGAGGCATGACATGAATGGTGTGGTACTCTGGAGCGACGCGAGCCAACACAAGGCGGTCATTTGGTGTGAAGATCAGGGCGACCTAGCCTTTTATTCACAAAAACAACGTCAGTCATTTGTAGATCTGCACGAGGGTGATCTGATCTGTTTTGATCTGTCACTGCAGCACAATCAGCGCATGGCGGAAAATCTGCAAGTGTTGGAGGAGGCCGCCTGTATGGGATTGGCTCACAGCCTGACCGTAGTTGAGCCTGAAGCGGCCGTAGAATCGGATCACCGACATAATACTGCTCAGGTTATTCCCTTTGCAGCGCCTCTAAAACAAAAGCAGCGCGAAAATATCTCGCGCCGCAATTGTGTGGGATGATTTCGAGTGTGCGGGGGCTTAATCGCCCCGCAACAAGGCGGCAACGCCGGTTCGTGCAACTTCGACCAATCCCAGCGGCCGCATCAGATCTGCAAAGGCGTCGATCTTGTCCGGCGCACCAGTGATTTCAAACACAAAGCTGGACAGAGTGCTGTCAACAACATTGGCGCGAAAAATGTCGGCCAAACGCAGCGCTTCAACTCTCTTTTCGCCGTCACCAGACACTTTGAAGATGGCCAGTTCCCGCTCTACGGTGGGTCCCTCAACCGTGAGATCATGCACCTCATGAACAGGTACGATCCGACCTAGTTGTGCCTTGATCTGCTCAATGACCTGGGGCGTGCCTTTGGTGACAATAGTGATGCGGCTGAGATGGCCGGTATGGTCCACCTCGGCAACAGTCAGGCTTTCAATGTTGTAACCACGACCGGCAAATAGTCCGATAACCCGAGCTAGAACGCCTGGTTCGTTTTCAACCAGCACCGCAAGTGTATGCCGTTCCTGCACATCCGAAAACGTCGGGCGCAGGTTATAGGCAGAATGGCGGGTCGAGCCTTTTTTGATGTGTAGGGCAGACATGGATAGTCCCTTTCGGTTCTTCGTGACCCGGAAAATTCAAATTTTCCGGGACGTTTTCTATCTAGAAAACGGGTCTGGTTACACCAGCACCGCGCCGCCAGCTTGGATGGCGCCTTCGGTATCGGCTTCCCCCAGCAGCATTTCGTTATGTGCCTTTCCCGATGGGATCATCGGGAAACAGTTTTCGTGCTTCTCCACTAAGCAATCAAAAATTACCGGGCCGTCATACTCCAGCATCTCCATGATGGCGTCGTCCAGATCCGACGGATCCGAGCAACGGATGCCTTTGGCGCCAAAGGCTTCGGCCAGTTTGACAAAGTCGGGCAGGGCTTCGGACCAGGATTGTGAATAGCGCGACCCATGCAGGAGTTCCTGCCACTGGCGAACCATGCCAAGACGTTCGTTGTTCAGGATGAACTGCTTCACCGGCAGTTTATATTGCGCCGCCGTGCCCATTTCCTGCATGTTCATCAGCCACGAAGCCTCTCCTGCGACGTTGATTACCAAGGCGTCTGGATGCGCCATTTGCACCCCGATCGAGGCAGGGAAGCCATAGCCCATGGTGCCCAACCCGCCTGACGTCATCCAGCGGTTGGGATCTTCAAAGTTCAGGAACTGCGCCGCCCACATCTGGTGCTGGCCCACCTCAGTGGTGATATAGCGGTCGTACTTCTTAGTCAGGGCTTCTAGCCGCGATAGTGCATACTGCGGCTTGATGGTCTTCTTGTCCTCTGCAAATTTCAGACAATCCACTTTGCGCCATTCGTCAATCTGACGTGTCCAGGACACCAGCGCCTCGGCATTGGTTTTGCGGCCGCGCGACTTCCAGATCTTCAGCACGTCTTCGAGCACATGGCCAACGTCACCGACAATGGGGATATCAACTCGGATCACCTTGTTGATCGAGGAGGGGTCAATATCGATATGCGCTTTGGTTGATCCTGGTGAAAAGGACGAGAGCACGCCGGTGATACGGTCGTCAAAGCGTGCGCCAACGTTGATCATCAGATCGCAGTCATGCATCGCCATATTGGCCTCATACAGCCCGTGCATACCCAGCATACCCAACCAGTGTTTGCCCGAGGCGGGATAGGCGCCAAGCCCCATCAGGGTAGAGGTGATCGGAATGCCGGTGGCCTCAACCAGTTCGCGCAGCAATTGGCTGGCTGCGGGGCCAGAGTTGATGACCCCGCCGCCAGTGTAAAACAGCGGGCGCTCAGCTTTTTCCAAAGCCGCAACCAATTCGGTTATCGCCTCTATGTCGCCTTTTACTGGCGGCTGATAGTGGGACGCCGAGGGTTTGGGCCCAGTATAGGTGCCGGTGGCAAACTGCACGTCCTTGGGAATATCGACCAAAACCGGCCCGGGCCGACCAGTGGTGGCAACGTGGAATGCCTCGTGCAACACGCCCGCCAGCCTGTCAGTGTCTTTGACCAGCCAGTTGTGCTTGGTGCAGGGGCGGGTGATGCCAACGGTGTCAGCCTCTTGAAAGGCGTCTGAGCCGATCATGAAACTCGGCACTTGGCCAGTCAGAACAACGAGCGGGATCGAATCCAGCAGCGCATCGGTCAATCCGGTTACCGCATTGGTGGCACCTGGGCCCGAAGTGACCAGAACAACACCAGGTTTTCCGGTGGAGCGCGCATAGCCTTCGGCTGCGTGCAGGGCACCCTGTTCGTGGCGCACCAGAATGTGCTGGATATCGTTCTGCAGAAAGATCTCGTCATAGATCGGTAGGACAGCACCACCAGGGTATCCAAATACTGTGTCCACACCCTGATCCTTCAGGGCTTGAACCACCATTCTTGCACCGGTCATCTCACGTGTCATCTGCTTTGCTCCGTTGGCGTCGTCGTCTGTATCATTTTGTCGCTGCGCATAAAAAAAGCCCCCGATTTTATGTCGGAGGCGCATGGGTTCGAAAATGGTTTACCGTTACCGGCCCATGCGCTTGGTTCCTACGATGACTACTAGGGTGATCATTGTCCCTGGCTCCTTTTGCGTTAAAGGCGACATTATGGGCGGCGAGCAGGGGCGTCAACAGGCAATTGAGCCAATTTTGGGGTGAAATTTGACATTTTGTTGCGTTCTGACGCGTGAATGCGAAACATTCGGAAATTGGTGGCTTGAAGTGCGGTTGGAAGTGACTGGATCGTGTGTCTGGCGTCGTAAGTATGTGTCGGCAATCGGGGATCCAGGTCGTTGGATGTCCATATTGGCACCGAAAATGCAGGCAAATTTTGGATTACAATCCAGCACCCGTGCCCTGCAGTACCCCATGTTCCAGCGCATAGCGGGTTAGCCCGGCGGTGGAGCTGATGCCTAGCTTACGCTTGATGTTCTTGCGGTGGGTCTCAACCGTGCGCACAGAGATGTCGAGCACCAGCGCGACCTCTTTGTTGGATTTACCCTGCGCCAATTCCAGCAAAATGGTCTGTTCACGGGTGGTGAGGGACTCGCGGGTGCTGCCGTCTTTGGGCTCCAGGGACCCTTTGGCACCGGTGCAGAGGTACTTGTTGCCCAGCATTACCGCATCGATGGCCTGTTTTATCTCGTCGGTGGGGACATCTTTCAGAATGTAACCCATGGCGCCGTGGCTCAGGGCACTGGAGATGTATTCTGGGCTGTCATGCATTGTCAGGATCAGAATGCGGGTGGCCGGCGCGCGCTCTAGCAAAATCTCGGTGGCGCTGAGACCGCCAAGATCTGGCATGTTCAGGTCCATAAGGATCACATCCGGAGCTAGCTCTGCTGCCCGCTCTACCGCTTCACGGCCATTATTCAGCGAGCCGACAACTTCGATGTCGTCATAGCTTTCCAGGATCGACTGAATGCCTTCGGCGACCATGGGATGGTCATCGACGATCAGCACTCGAATTAGTTGGGTCATCAGCTCCCCCAAAAGCAAATGGCACGATTTGGTTCCCGCCCCCCCCCAGGTGCTAGTGCAGCTGAGCGGGATCGGCCTTGCCGCCAGGTGGCAGCAGGTGACTTAAGGGCAGCCGGGCTTCTATCACCGTGCCGCCTTGGGTGCCACGTGATGACAGAATGCGCAGGGTGCCGTCAAGCTGTTCGATCCGTTCCTGCATATTGCGCAACCCGATTCCTGACCCGTCGCGATTCTGCGGCGCAGGTATTCCAGTGCCGTTGTCCGAGATCCGCATAGTAGCGCCTTTGGCGTGACCGCGCAGGTCCATAGTAACATGGGTCGCATTGGCGTGGCGCTCGATATTTGTCAGGGCTTCTTGAGCGATTCGGTACAGCGCGATCTTGCTATTCTGATCCAACCGGTTGCTAAAGACCACGGTGCTGAAATTGGTTTCTATGCCTGTGCGAGTGGCAAAATCACTGGTCAGTGCCTTAAGCGCCGGGCCAAGACCCAGATCGTCGAGGACACCGGGACGAAGATCACGGCTGATCCTGCGAACTTCGGAAATCGCGGTTCCCAGATTGTCCAATCCTCTGTCTAGCGGCGGCAAGGCGCGATCATGCTCGCCCCGCGACATGCGGCGGCGGGCGTTGTCTAAGGTAAACCGCACGCCAACTAGCATTTGACTGATCCCATCATGCAATTCACGCGCCACGCGGCCACGTTCTTCTTCCTGCGTATCGAACACTCTTTGGGTCAGCTCTTTCAACTTGGCATCTGCCAACCGACGCTCACGGATATTAAGCACCATGCCCGAGGCAAAAACTGCCATCAGCGCCGTCAGCGCAATGGCACCAATATAGACAAAGGTGCGTTGCACCCGTGCTTTGACCTCTGCACGGGCCGCGGCCACCGAGGCCAGCACGTCGTCAATAAACACACCAGTGCCCACCGCCCATTGCCAGTCCTGCAATCCAACAACATAAGCCACCATTTGGGCGGATTCTCCGGTTGATGGTTTTTGCCACATGAAGCTGTGCCACCCGGCGCCTTTGCGGGCCAGCCGGATGAATTCATCCACGACGGGCACGCCATTTTTGTCGGTCAACCCGCTCCAGTTCTGATTGATGAATTCGGTCTGGCGCGGGCTGACAAGATTGGTGCCATCATAGTCATAGACAAAAAAGAACCCGTCAGTGCCATAGATCATAGCCGACAGGATTTGTGCCACTTGGGTCTTGGCCGCTTTGTCATCGGGCTGGGCGCGGCCGTAGATAAAGGAAAACCCATTGCGGGCCTGAGTGACATAATTTCTCAGCTCCGCTTTCTTGGCCTCAAGCAATTGGTGTTCCAGGGCCTGTATTTCGCGTTCGGCTAGGGCACGCGACTGATAGGCCACCAGAACAGCAATCGCCGTTACCGCTGCGATCAGCGGTATTGTGGCCAAGAGTGACAGTTTTTGTGCGTAATTCGGACGAACGAGGGGGCGTAACAGGCGCATGCGGCGAATCGATACGCAATTGGCAGCGGAAAATCAAAGCCCGAGCGCACAATTCCTTGCAAAAGATGCCGGTCGGAGCAGGGGCGGGACAGAAAATTGCGCAATAATTGGTGGATTTGGTCAAAAATCACCCGGCTCTACGCAGTAGTAGGTATTCACATCGTTTGCGCCGAAGCTAGGCTAGCGACACTTGTATCGATCCGTCCGATCTCTGGATCAGGACAATCCGAATAATCTGGGAGGAATAACACTTATGGATCGTCGTTCATTTCTAAAGACATCCGCACTCGGCGGAACCGCAGCCGCAGCAACTACGCTGGCTGCACCTGCCTATGCACAGGGCAAGCGTACCCTGACTATGGTCACATCCTGGGGCCGTGGCTTGGCAGGCGTTTTTGACGCAGCCCAGCACGTTGCAGACAGCATTAGCGCCATGTCCGATGGCAGCTTGAACATCGAGATCAAAGCCGCAGGCGAGCTGGTTGGCGCGTTTGAAGTGTTTGACGCTGTGTCTTCGGGCCAGGCTGACATGTATCACTCGGCTGACTATTACTTCGTTGGTCAGCACCCTGCTTATGCTTTCTTCACTTCCGCTCCGTTTGGCATGACCGCACAGGAACTGCTGAACTGGTATCACCATGGTGAAGGCCAGGCGATGCACGACGAGCTGGGCCAGATCTTTGGTCTGAAGCCGTTCTTGGCTGGTAACACAGGTGGCCAAGCCGGTGGTTGGTTCAACAAAGAGATCAATGGTCCCGAAGACTTCAACGGTCTGAAGTTCCGTATGCCTGGTCTGGGCGGCAAAGCTCTGGGTAAACTGGGTGCTTCCGTACAGAACATTCCAGGTTCCGAAGTGTATCAGGCGCTGTCCTCGGGTGCCATCGACGGTACCGAGTGGATCGGTCCTTGGGCGGATGAAAAGGCTGGTTTCCAGGAAATCACCAAGACCTACTACACCGCTGGCTTCCACGAGCCAGGTGCTGCTCTGACACTGGCAACCAACCTCGACGTGTTCGAAAGCCTGTCGCCTGCTCACCAGAAAATCATCGAAGTTGCTGCTGGTGACACGCACCAGTGGAACCTGGCTCAGTTCCTGAACAACAACGGCGCGGCGCTTCAGCGTCTGCAAGCCGGTGGTGTTAAGGTTCTGGAATTCCCTGACTCGGTCTGGGATGCCTTCGGTAAGGCTTCTGCTGAGGTGATGGACGAGAACATGGGCGACGAGTTGTTCAAGAAAATCAATGACAGCTACAACGCGTCGATGAAAGCATCTTCGTCCTGGTTGAAGCAGTCCTCGGGTGCTTATACCGCGCAACGCGACCGCGTTCTGGGCTAACTTCGTCTAACGAAACCACTTGGATCCTCCGCGCCGGCGGGGGATCCTTTTTCCAATTGCAGCAGACAGGATGGCGGTGCCGCCAGACCACTGCAGGCAATGATCCGGGGGCAAAATGCAGGAAGATAGTAGCATCTCCTTGGCAGGTGTATTTGGGGGGCTCTTTGATGGGCTCTGGTGGCTGATCCAAAATATTGGCATGGCCTTTTATAATTTTGGCTATGCTGTCAGCCATCCGCAGCTTTGGCTCGATTGGTCAGACAAACAGGCAATAATGCGGTTTGTCTACTACGGTGCCTCGGTCGAGTTCTTTTTTGTGGCCTTCACGACCTTTCTGGTCCTGACCGCCATCGGGATGTACCGCCGCAGCTTCATGTGGGGCATGGTGCGCGGCTTGGAAGGCTTTGCCAATACGGTAGGGCGGTTCTTTGCCTGGGCTGGCTTGCTGATGGTAGTTCAGCAAATCGTTATCGTGTTCATCCAGCGGGTGTTCGCGCGGCCAGATATGAGTTTTGGTTTGGGCATTCCCTTGCAGATGGATATCAGCTGGTTTGCCGAAGAGCTTAAACTTTACAATGCCTTGGTGGTTTGCCTTTGCGTAACCTACACCTTTGTTCAGGGCGGCCATGTGCGCGTCGATCTGGTCTATGCTGGTGTCAGCTATCGCACCAAGAAGGTGATCGACATGGTCGGGTCTATAATCTTCATGATGCCCTCGGCAGTGTTGATCTGGATGTACGGCTGGTTCTTCATGTGGCGTCACCTGATTGTGCCGAACCCTTCGGCCAGTGATACGCTGGAAAGGCTCCTGATGAAATCCCGTGCGTTGCGGTGGAACATCGAGACCATCGGGTTCAGCCCAAACGGATTTAATGGGTACTTCCTGTTCAAAATCCTGCTGATTTCATTTGCCGGTATGGTCTTCCTGCATGCGATTGCCTTCTTCTACCGCTCGTTCCTAGAGTGCGTCGAAGGGCAGGGCAGTGAAGGTAAATACCTCGACAAGGATAGCCTTGGCGAGGGTGAAGAAGCCTATGAAGGCGCTCATTAAACTAAAGGACAGCGGATATGATATTCGGTCTTGATGGCGTCGAAGTCGGCTTGCTCATCGTGTTTTTCTGCCTCTTCGGGGGTATTCTCTCAGGTTTCCCAGTGGCTTTTGCCATCGCGGGTGCCGGTATTATTTCATTTGGTATCATTGCTTCATTGGATTCAGCTGGACTGCTAATCCACCAGGCGGTCGATACCTCAACCCAAGTCTACCATGACCTGATCAATTCGGGCGTCAGACCGGACTCGGTGTCGGTGTTTCGATACCCGGATCTTCCAACTGCTGGCCACCCGGTGTTTCCTAACGGTTGGGAAACAGCGATGGACCGGAACATCTCGTTTATCGTCAACAGGATGAATGAGCGAGTTCTGGCGGGGGCCTCAATTGAGACGCTGCTTGCGGTGTTGATGTTTGTGCTGATGGGGATCACCCTGGAACGCTCTAAGATTGCTAATGACCTGTTGACCACCATGGCGCGGGTGTTTGGTCCGTTGCCCGGCGGTCTGGCCGTATCGGTTGTGGTTGTGGGGGCTTTCCTGGCGGCCTCGACCGGCATTGTTGGCGCCACTGTGGTGACCATGGGTCTGTTGGCGCTGCCGACTATGCTGCGCAACAACTATTCGCCCGAACTGGCGACCGGTGTGATTGCCGCTTCGGGTACTCTAGGGCAGATTATCCCACCGTCGATTGTGATTGTTTTGCTCGGTACGCTGGCGGGGGACCTCTATTCCACCGCGCAGGAATCGCGCGCTATGGAGGCAGGTTGTTCCGACGCACTGACCTACTTAGGTGAACCGGCGGTTGTTTCCGTTGGCACCTTGTTCCAGGCGGCGCTGCTGCCCGGAATTCTGCTGGCGCTGCTTTATGCGCTGTATGCCTTTGGCTTTGCGATGTTGAATCCGGAAAAGGCACCAGCGGTGGTGATGGCGGACAGTAGCAACGAGCCGATCACCCGAAACGAAGGCTTGTTTTGGTTCCTAGCAGCGCCCATTGGTCTGATTGGAGGGGCCGTTCTGCTTGGTTCGGTTGGGCTGATTGGCAGTCAGGATATCACCGTCTCGTCTTTCTCGGATATTGGTCAAAACGCGTCACTTCGCACGAATGTAGCCGCGGAATGTCAGGCGTCGATGATCGAACTGCATGGTCAAGAGGCTTGGGACGTGGCGGCAGCTGAGCAAGCCTCTATCGATGACTCCGGTGGTGTCACCGAAAGCAAGCGCTTGTCTCCGGAAGAGTTGACCGCAGCCAAAGACGCTAAAATCGCGGGTATTGCACCTATTGGCTCCGGTTTGACTGTGTTGATGGTTCTGATGGGGCTAACCTTGGTCATAGGACGTGGTGTGTCGCCGTCGAGCGATCCCAAACCGTTGATCCTGGGGGCTATCGGGATTCTGCTGGTTGCACTGGTGGATGCTGTTCTGGTGGCGCCAACCACGACGCCTGGTGTCATGGTTCTGCTGATCGCACTGCCCAGTCTGCTGGCGCTGTATGGGTGTCGTGAAGCAGCGGCCCGCTGTGCGCGCAACGATCTGATCCGCGTGGTGTTCCCACCGCTGGTGCTGATCATTGCGGTGCTGGGGTCGATCCTGGGCGGTATCACCAACCCGACGCCCGCTGCGGCGCTGGGGGCAGGTGGCGCAATCATGCTGGCGGCTTATCGTCGTCTTCATGATGAGGGCCGCTCGGGCAAGATCATCATCTGGTCAACGTTTGCGGTGCTGATCTGTATTCTGATTGGGGTGAACTTTGATCTTCGGATCAATCAGCCGAAGGTGTCATTTGAAACCTACGTGGCCTTTGGCTTTGCCTATGCGACCTATCTCTATGCGTTGTTTGGCCTGTTGTTTGGCTGCTGGGTGCTGTTCAAGGGCGGGGTGTTGACACCTATTGTGCGGGAAACAGCCAAGGTGACGTCGATGGTGTTTACCATCCTGATCGGCTCACAGCTGTTGAACCTGGTGGTGATCTCGTTTGGTGGTGAGGAGTATATCCAGCAGTTCCTGAGGAGCTACGACAACGAGCTGAAGGTCTTTTTGATCGTGATGCTGGTGTTGTTCTTCCTGGGGTTTGTGTTGGATTTCCTGGAGATCATCTACATCGTGATCCCGATTGTTGGACCGATTATCTATGGCGGCTCCTTTGATCCCAAGTGGGTGACCATCATGATCGCAGTAAACTTGCAGACCTCGTTCCTGACACCTCCCTTTGGCTTTGCGCTGTTCTACCTGCGCGGTGTGGCGCCAAAAGAGGTTACCACGGGACATATTTACCGCGGCGTGATTCCGTTTGTGCTGATCCAGGTTGCGGGACTTGCTTTGCTGTACTTCTTCCCAGTGATCGTGACCATCGTACCGGCGCTGATTGGCAATTGATTGGACTGTGATCTAGCCTTGCTTGAACAAAATGGTAAGGGGCCCTGCGGGGCCCCTTACTGAATTTAAGGGATAGGGGGCGCTGCCCACTCTTGACCCTGGGGCCAATTCACCCAGCGGTATTTTTAACAAGAAGAAGTGAGATCAGTCTCGGAAGTGTTCTGCGGGATCTGACGGCGGGCGCGCTGTTTTTAGGAAAGCTGAAGCAGATCCCAGCGATTACCAAAGGGATCCTGCCAGACAGCAACAGTGCCGTAGTTTTCGTGGCGGGGGGGTTCCTCAAAAACGACACCTTTCGCCAGCATCTTTGCATGGTCGCGGTGAAAATCATCAGTGTGGAGGAATAGTCCAACCCGGCCGCCAAATTGGTCGCCGATGGCTGCGCGCTGGCACTCGCCTTTGGCGCGGGCCAGGATCAGGCTGCCGTGACTGGCGCCGGGCGGCAGGATCCGCACCCAGCGTTTATGGCCTTGGTCAATATCTTCGGCCAGTTGGAACCCCAACGTACCGCAGTAGAAATCAATGGCTGCATCATAGTCGGGGATCAGCAGAGAAAAAGCATGCAGAACTTGCATCTAACGGTTTTGAGCACGGCGGTCAGGCAGGTTGATATTAGCCACCTGTTCTGCGATGGGGTCGGTTGAAAGCGGGTGCAGACTTGCCTTAAAGGTTTCGGCGTCCTGCATGGGCTGCCAACCGCCACCGCTATAGATCTCTAGTCCCGCAAAGCCTGCTTTGTAGCCCATCTTGGGGCTGCCTGGCACCCAGTACCCAAGGTAGACATAGGGCAGACCAGCCTCGCGCGCGATCTCGATGTGATCCAGGATCATATAGGTGCCCAAGGAGTTTTTCGGTAGATCGGGTGTGTAGAAGGAATACACCATGGATAGACCGTCCTCGAGCACGTCAGTGAGCGACACTGCCGTCAGTTGATCTTGGGATGGGTCACAATATTCCACCACCCGGCTGCGGATCGGGGTTTCCTCGATCATCGCTGCAAATTCGAACACATCCATATCGGCCATGCCGCCATCAGCGTGGCGGCTGTCGAGATACTGGCGAAATAGCGCATATTGGTCTTCGGTCGCCCAGGGCGAGGTGGCGCGGCGTTTGAGGTGCTGGTTGCGCCGCAAGGTGCGTTTCTGACTGCGGGAGGGCGCGAAATTTGAAATATTGATTCGCGCGGACAGGCAGGCTGAACACTCGGCGCAGGACGGTCGGTACAATACGTTCTGCGATCGCCTGAAGCCTTGTTGTGACAGGCTGTTGTTCAGTTGCTCGGCGTCATCTCCCTGCAGGGCCGTGAACAATTTCCGCTCCATCCTGTCCGCCAGATAGGGACAGGGTTGTGGCGCAGTTACGTAGAACTGCGGAGCAATTGGAAGCGTATGGCGCATGTAGATCCGGGATGATGACGTGATACCTGCCGGAATGATAACAACCTGCTGGCAAACCGCCAAGTGGCGATCTGTGAAATGGTTTCAGACTCGTCTATTTAGCGCCGCGGTCCCCAGAAACGCGTCGGTGAGGCCTTGACCACGAGAGGAGGTCAGCATCATCACAACTGATATGACCTGTAACAGCGGCATCATCAGCGAAATCGTGTAACCTGCCGTGTGCAGAACAGCCAGACGCATATCGAACTTGTGACCAGACAGGGTGCGCAGTTCAATGCCCGCGAAACTCATACCCCAGGTGGCAGACCCATTGGCTATTGTGACCACACGGTAAGCAAAGCCCAAAACCAGAAACAGCAATGGCCAGAAAAAGAAACCAATGAATGCGGTCATCACGGACACGCCAAAGCACAGGGCGGCGATGATGACGCTGTCGATCACCCAGGCAAGCAGGCGTTTACTGGCCACCGCTTGGTAGAATTGCGGCTGGTAATCGGGATCGGGCAGGGCGGTCATGAGACTGAGGTCCTTGAGTATAAGGAACCCCTGCCCGGAGTTGGGCAGAGGACTGGTCTTGTGGAGGGCTGGGGGTCAGGCGTCTTTTGCTGTTCTTTCGGCTTCAGCACCGGCAGCTTTAGCACGGTCATCCATGAAATCGTCAAATTCCGCCTTATCCTTGGCGTCACGCAGACGCTGCAGGAAGGACTCAAAATCGCTCTGCTCTTGTTCCAGACGGCGCAGAGTGTCCTCTTTATAGGCATCAAAGGCGTTGTTGCCGGTTGAGGACATCGAATGGCGTGACCAGCCGTTGCGACGGCTGCGGTGACGGCAAGAGGACGCAAACATCTTTTTGCTCCAGATCATGTAAAACAGCAAAGCGAGGCCAATCGGCCAGAAGAATACGAAGCCAAGAACCATGGCGGCAATCCAGGCGCCTTTGCCTTTGCTGTCCAGCCAGGACTCGCTGCGTGTAAACCAACCCTGCTCGCTGATTGGCGGGGCGGTATCGGTGTAGGTGGTCATTCTGTGTCTCCCTGGTTTTGAGAAATGTAAATTCCTTTCACATGGATGATATTGGAACCGGGCGGGGGTATTGCAAGGGCGTATGTAAATCTTTTTTACATTGGCTGTTTGTAGGGGCTTTGTTGCACAAATGAGTGAAAC
>Ga0209395_1002638_pt1 | contig 23053 bp, 19 predicted proteins | sample GOMGulsemesocosm_3_FD_184635 | JGI IMG/M metagenome (GOLD analysis project Ga0209395, IMG submission 184635) | Methane-oxidizing microbial communities from mesocosms in the Gulf of Mexico - GOM9D Gulf of Mexico (SPAdes) (version 2) | ecosystem: Environmental > Aquatic > Marine > Cold seeps... | reverse complement strand
AAAGCTGGTGACCTTATTAAAACAGTAAATGGAGAAGCAATTTCATTACAGAATGCGAGACAAATATTAGGAAAGTCTATGCAATGGAAAGTTGGAGATGCTTTAACTTTTGAAGTTGTAAGAAATGGAGAAACAATAAAATTAAAAGGAAAAGCTATTGCCCCAAAAACGGAACAAAAGAGTTTAGTTATTGAGGAACTGCCTGCAGACAACTCAAAAACAAAATTAAGAAAAGCTTGGTTAAAAGGATAAAATTAACCCATATCAATTAAAAAAGGCTACCAACTTGGTAGCCTTTTTTTTTTAGCCCTAATTTAATTTTAATTAAATTCTTATCTTACAACTGAAAGGAGCGAAATCATTAAACGCCGTATCAAATATTCTAAAATTCGTATTGTTTAACGCTTAAATCAGTTAGTCTTGCAGAAAAATATATTTATTATGAATCAACCTAACTTGGGTAAAAAAATCACTGAACTTAGAAAATCTCAAGGTCTTACCCAAAAAGAACTAGTTGACAAATGCAACCTTAATATAAGAACTTTACAACGGATAGAATCTGGTGAAGTAACACCAAGAGGTTATACTTTAAAACTTGTTCTTACAACACTTAATTATCAAGGCGAAGATCTTTCCTTAAAAAAAAGCACTCTTTATTATTGGATAGAAAAAACATTTCCTTTCAACAACAAAGTAGCTAAGATACTATTCTCTCTATTAATTATTTCATCTATTGCAAGTGCTTTTTATTTTTATTCAAACGATAAACGTTCTTCAAACATAGGAGTTGAAAATAAAATAGAATCTTCTCGAAAAGAAATCACAAATTGGGTAAATGAAGGTAATATTGATGCTATTATCTCAAAATTCAGCAATGATGCTTGTATTTCTACTAATACTATTTGTGGAAAGAAAAGAATCAAAGAAGCTCTTAAAAAAAATATGTTACATGGATATAAAATCATAAAACACGATATTATTTCAATACAAAGCAAGAATGACATCGCTTTTGAAAAATATATTGCTACCTACAAATATAAAGGAACCATTCATGAGCAAAATGGCATCACAGAATGGCATTTTTCTGATGGAGAATGGATAATCTCAAACGAATTATACACCAATTAATTAGACGATGAGAACTACATACTACTTCTATATTCTTATTCTTTTCTTTTTAAGTTGTAGCAAAAAGAAAGAATCAGGAGTCCTTATCAAAAAAGAAACTTTTTTAAATGAACAAAAAATAATTGGAATTCCTATTTGGAAATATATACGCAATAATAATTATCAACTTCACTTATTAGACCAAGATGACTTTACAAAAAAGATTGATTCTTTAAAGAACATATTCATTAATCATCTTCAAAAAAACAAAAAGAATTTAGATTCCAAAACATATAATTATGAAAGCTTAGCAATTAGAGTTTCGCTTGATAAGTATATTCTGGAGTATCCTAAACTTCACAAACGTTTTACAGGAAAAAAAACTATATTTTCAAAAATAAATCAAAAAAAACTCGATATAAATCTTTTCGATTTTAATCAACCTAAATTACTTTCCAACAAATATCTTATAAGTTATGCAGCGTCGTTTATTTCAATAGAGAGCACTAAAAAATTACAAAATGGTGCTTATCAAAAAATGGACAATCAACAGTTACATGCAAACTGGAACGTAATTGATACTTTCTTCAGCAATCCAGAGGTAAATACTTATTGGAAAGAGAAATATTTATATGAGCATATAGATAATAAAGGGGTTAAAAATATTGGAGATTTCTATACCAATCTTACCAGTAACAATAAAAAGAACAGCGCTCTTTCAAAATTAATTAGTGTCTATAAGAAACAGTATAAAGAAAGAGCAAAACATGTAATCGAAATTTATAAAACAGTAGCTAATTTCGAATTAGAAATGCATCTTTTTCTGCCAGATAAGAATGTATTTAAAGGAAATAGGCCAACTATAGTTCAGTTTCATGGAGGAAGCTGGTCAACTGGAAATCCATTTTGGTATTTTAGTACCGCAAAAGAATATGCAAAAAATGGCTGGGTAGTTGCTGTTGTTGAGTATCGTATAAAAGCAAAACAAGGAACCTATCCATATGAAGCTGTAAAAGATGCAAAGTCTGCCATTCGCTGGTTAAGAGAAAATGCAAAAAAACACAATATCAATCCAACTAAAATTTTAGCCACAGGAAACTCTGCAGGAGGTCATTTAGCCCTTGCAACTACCTTAGTTGAAAATTGGAATGAAAAAACTGACAACCTTAAAATTAATGCGAAACCCAATTTTATAATTGTGAATGCTGGAGTATACGATCTCACTGACAAAAATACAAGATGGATGAGAGAACATATTGATTACAAGGATAAGGCTAAAGAAATTTCGCCAAATCATTTAACGAAAAAAACCAACACTAAAATGCTTTTAATTCATGGAGAAAAAGACATGAATTGTCCTTATGCAAGTGCAACTAATTTTTACATCAAAATGAAATCTTTGGGAAATGATATTCAGTTTTATACTGTAAAAAATGCAGAACATTATATTTGGTTTGGAAAATACTCGTCAGAAGTTTCAAAAATTACAGCTGCGTATATAAAGCAGAAATTCTACTGATTTACAATTAGATGCGGAACATTTTCTAACTTCCAATCAATTACCAGTCCTCCAGCCAACGATTTAGCAACTTCTTTGCCATATAAATATTCACATAAATACAAGGCCGCTTCAAACGATTTTGCCCCACCAGCAGAGGTAATGTATTTTCCATCGTGTACAAAAAGCACATCTTTCCGAATATCTAATGCTGGAAATGCAGTTCGCATTTTGTCTATATCACTTGGAAATGTAGTAGAAACTCTATCCGTTAAAACACCTGCTTTGGCCAATACAAATGCGCCATCGCAATGTGAGGTGACATATTTGGCATCTTTATCTATACGTTGCACAAACGCTAGCATAGCCTTGTCTTCTAAGTCAGAATCTAAATGGTGTTCTGCACTCGGCACAACCAAGATATCTATCCTTGGCAAAGAATCTTTTAAATAATTAAAATCTGGGAGAATTCGCATGCCTTCAAATGTTGTAACTGCAGCATCCGTATTGGCAACCGTAAAAACATTCATTGGCTTTATACCTTCTCTAAAAACCGTGTGCTGAAAAATATCAAACGGTGCCGTTAACTCTGTATTAAAAGTTCCATCCATTATTAAAAAAGCAACATTGTATCTCCCTTCTTTAATTTCTGGAAACTTCTTTTGAACAAGTACTTTTTCTTTTTTACCTGTTTGCTGATTACAGCCAATTAGAATGAAAAGAACAAGTAAAATGCTAAAATTTCTCATGGTCACTTTTATTTTTTGTTTCGATAAAAGTATTAAAAAATCGTTTTAACAGTTGAAATGATTCTCAAAACTTTTATCTTTTGTAGATTTACTTCCAAATCAACCTAAATCTCATCATGAAAAAACAACTATTTCGTATCGTTTTATCACTCTTTTTAGTGATTACATTTATCAGTTGTAATACAACAACAGATGACACCTATGTTCAGGACAACTTCACTAAAAAAGAAGTGACTATTGAAATGCGTGATGGCATAAAATTACACACGGTAATTTATGCACCAAAAGACCAAAGTAAAACCTACCCAATATTGTTACAACGAACTCCTTATAGTTGTGCTCCTTATGGAGATGGAAAATACAAAACACGAATTGCCCCGAATTCACAATTAATGAAAGAAGGAAATATTGTGGTATACCAAGATGTTCGTGGACGTTGGATGAGTGAAGGTGTATACGACAATATGAGAGCATACATTCCAAATAAAACCACCAAACAAGCAGACGAGACGACAGACACCTACGACACCATTGACTGGTTAGTTAACAATGTTGACAACAACAACGGAAATGTAGGTACTTGGGGGATTTCATACCCTGGACACTACGCAACTGTTTCTACAATTGATGCACACCCAGCATTAAAAGCAGCATCCCCACAAGCTTCTATTGGCGATTTTTTCTTTGATGATTTTCATCACAATGGAGCTTTTTTATTAAGTTACTTTAGAGCCATCTCCTTATTTGGAGCTTATAAAGATCAACCAACCGATACCGCATGGTATTCATTTCCTAAAATGAATTCTCAAGATCAATATCAATTTTTCTTAGATGCAGGACCATTAAAAAACCTAAATAAATATTTTAGAAATGAAACTGTAGACAATGCAACCCCGCAAAACAACGAACATATAGATGACTTTTTCTGGAAAGAAATTGTTGAGCACCCAAACTATGATGATGTTTGGCAAAGCAAAGGAATTATTCAGCATTTAAACAAAGTTCCTTCTACAGTGGCAACAATGACAGTAGCTGGTTTGTTTGATGCAGAAGATTTATATGGCCCTATAGAAACCTATAAAAACATTGAGAAGAATCAACCAAACAACTACAACACATTTGTTTTTGGCCCGTGGGATCACGGTGGATGGTCTCGAAGTTCTGTGAAAAATACCGTTGGAAATTATTATTTCGGAGATTCTATCTCTTTAAAATTTCAAAAAGAAATAGAATCAAAATTCTTTAACCATTTCTTAAAGGGAAGTGGAGATAAAAACTCAGGACTACCAGAAGCGTATGTATACGATTCAGGAAAAAAAGAATGGAATTCTTATGCTTCTTGGCCTCCAAAAGAAGCAATTAAGAAACATTGGTATTTATCAGACAATCAAGAACTAACAGCGACTAAAAAAGGAGAAAAAGGCATCAAATTTATTAGTGACATCAAACGCCCAGTTCCCTATTCTGAAGATATTAAAACAGTATTTACCCCAAGAAAATACATGACCGACGATCAGCGTTTTGCTGCTCGCAGACCAGATGTATTGGTTTTTGAAACTGAAGTACTAACTGAAGACATTACGCTGGCGGGAGACATCTTAGCCAAATTAAAAGTAGCAACCACTGGTTCTGCTGCAGATTGGATTGTTAAAGTAATTGATGTACATCCATCAGACACAAAAGACAATAACAAAAATATGCAGAAGCATTTAAAAATGAGCAATTATCATTTAATGGTTCGAAGTGAAGTCTTAAGAGGTCGATTCAGAAATAGCTTCTCTAAACCAGAGCCTTTTACACCCAACAAAAAAACCAATGTAAATATCAAATTACAAGATGTACATCACACCTTTAAAAAAGGGCACAAATTACAGATTCAAGTGCAAAGTACCTGGTTTCCATTAATCGATTTGAATCCACAAACGTATGTAGATAACATCTACAAAGCGGACGAAAAAGATTTCAAAACCCAAACCCATACTGTATTTACAGATTCTAGTATCGAATTCTCTGTATTAAAAAAATAAGACATGAAAAAACTATTGATATTAGGTATTGTTGCTTTTGTAAGTTGCAATACAAGCACTGAGTTAACAGAGCAAGAACGCATGGAGCAACATGCAAAGAACACAGAAATTATTAGAGATGATTTTGGTGTTCCTCATATCTATGGTAAAACAGATGCTGATGCTGTATTTGGGTTGTTATATGCACAAGCGGAAGACGATTTTAATCGCGTAGAACGCAATTACATCTGGGCAATTGGAAGATTGGCAGAAATTGAAGGAGAAAAATCGTTGTATAGCGATTTACGTGCACGTTTATACATGACCAAAGATGAAGCTCAAAAACATTTTGACGAAAGCCCAGCATGGTTGCAAAAACTATGTATTGCTTTTGCAGATGGATTAAACTATTATTTAAAAACACATCCAGAAGTTACTCCAAAATTGATTACCCATTTCGAACCTTGGATGCCCATGTATTTTAGCGAAGGATCCATTGGAGGAGATATTGAACGAGTGTCAACCAGAAAAATTAAAAACTTCTACGATTCCTCGAACAAAAAAATGGCTGTTTCTGATGGTTTAATTCGATTAAAAGATGATGAGCCAAGAGGTTCTAACGGATTTGCAATTGCAGGCTCAAAAACAAAATCTGGTAAGGCCATGTTGTTAATCAACCCACATACCTCCTTCTTTTTCAGAGGAGAAGTGCATGTAGTAAGTGAAGAAGGATTAAATGCGTATGGCGCCGTAACTTGGGGACAGTTTTTTGTCTACCAAGGATTCAATAGCAAAACAGGCTGGATGCACACCTCTACAGGAACAGATATTATAGACGAATTTGAAGAAACCATTGTAAAAGATGGTGCTAAAACTTTGTACAAATACGGTAAAGATACAAGAGCATTGGATTCTATTAAAGTGAATTTAAAATATTCGTCTTCCAAAGGAATGCAAGAGAAATCTTTTATGACTTATAGAACGCATCATGGACCAATCACCCATGCGAATGGCGATAAGTGGGTAACAACAGCCTTAATGTGGAGTCCAGTAAAAGCATTGAAACAATCCTTTACAAGAACAAAAAAATCGAATTATAAAGAGTTTACTGAAATGATGGATATTAGAACCAACTCTTCTAATAACACAGTCTATGCAGATGCAGATGGTACCATTGCCTATTACCATGGAAACTTTATTCCGAAAAGAGATGTGAGTTTTGATTACACAAAACCCGTAGATGGAAGTAATCCTAAAACAGATTGGCAAGGATTACACGCATTAGAAGACAATATTTTGGTGTTAAACCCACCCAATGGTTGGATTCAGAATTGTAACTCTACACCATTTACAAGTGCCTTAGAATACAGTCCTAAAAAAGAAGACTACCCTGCGTACATGCATTCTTTTCCTGAAAATTTTAGAGGAATACATGCCATTCCATTATTAACAAAAGCAGAAGACTTGACTTTAGATTCGTTAATAGACTTAGCATACGACACTTATTTACCAGGTGTAGACTTGTTAATTTCTGGATTAATCGAAGCATCTAAAAAATCAACAGTAAAAACAAAAGAAGCGAAAGAAGCCATTGCGCTGTTAAAAAAGTGGGATTTCAGGGTTGCTGTCAATTCTGTAGAAATGACCTTAGCTCAGTTTTATTTAAACGGTTATTATGCTTCTAGAAAAATTCCAAGATCTAACGGCAATAAGAGAATGAACAGATTGGCTCGTTTCGAATACATGAGTAAAACAGCTTCTGCAAAAGAACGTTTGGCTATTTTTCAAACGGCCTTAGAAAAATTAAAAGTCGATTTTGGTTCTTGGAAAACAGCTTGGGGCATATTCAATCGGTACCAACGAAATGATGCAAAAATCAGACAAGATTTTAACGATGCTAAACCTAGTTTACCTGTTGGATTGGCTTCTGGAAGATGGGGCGCTTTGGCTTCATTCGGAACTCGTTTTGGAAAAGACACCAAAAGACAATACGGAACTTCTGGAAACAGTTTTGTTGCCGTAGTAGAATTTGGAGACAAGGTAACCGCAAAAACAATGTTGGCTGGTGGACAAAGTAGTGATGTAAATTCGCCACACTTTTCAGATCAATCGCAACGTTATGCTGACAAGCAATTTAAAGAAGTTGCTTACTATAAAGAAGATGTTTTAAAAAGAGCAAAAAGAACCTATCATCCAGGAGATAAAAAATAATCACGTATGAAAAAAAGTACCATTCAATTCCTAGCACTTTTTGTTGCGCTAGGGAATATTCAGGCCCAAGAAAAAACAACGCCCGTTTTTAAAGATGGAGAGGCACAAATTGTAGCAGCATTTAAAGATCCTAAAAACTGGATTCGACACGACCTATGGGTAGAAACTACCTTTGACACAGACGGTGATGGAAAACTAGACAGAATGCATGTTGATGTAACCAGACCCAAACAAACAGAAACAGAAGGATTAATGCTACCTATTGTCTATGAATCTAGTCCGTATTATGCAGGAACCGCAGCCTTTGTAAAGGGGTTGTTTTGGGATGTAAAACACGAATTAGGCCAAACGCCTAAACCAAGAACACGTGTAGAAGTGACACGAAGCGGAAAGAGACCTATTATTTCAAATTCACAAATAAGAACCTGGGTTCCTAGAGGGTATATTGTTGTACACTCTTCATCGCCAGGTACAGGCTTATCAGATGGTTCTCCAACTGTTGGTGGCAAAAACGAATCATTAGCTCCCAAAGCTGTAATTGATTGGTTAAATGGCCGCGCAAAAGGGTTTAAAAGCAGGACCGGAAACGAAACCATAAAAGCATATTGGTCTACAGGTAAAGTAGGTATGACAGGAACTTCTTACAACGGAACCATTCCATTGGCAGCAGCAACCACTGGCGTTAAAGGATTGGAAGCAATTATTCCTGTGGCACCAAATACTTCGTATTATCATTATTATAGATCTAACGGATTGGTGCGTTCTCCAGGAGGCTATTTAGGAGAAGACATTGATGTATTGTATGATTTTATTCACAGTGGTGGAGAAGATTTAATTCCAAACCCTAAGTATATTAAAGACAGTAAAGGTTCTAAGAAATTCATCAGAAAAAGAGACTACAACAATGCCAGAATTCGAGATACAGAAATGGCAAATGGCATAGATAGAGCTACTGGAGATTACAATGATTTTTGGGCAGGACGCGACTATCTTAATCAGATGAAACCCATGAAAGCAGCTTTGTTAATGTCGCATGGTTTCAACGACTGGAATGTAATGCCAGAACATAGCTACCGCATTTACAAACGTGCTAAAGAAATGGGACTTCCTACGCAAATTTATTACCATCAAAACGGTCATGGAGGACCACCGCCAATGAAAATGATGAACCGTTGGTTTTCACGATATTTACATGGCATTCAAAACAATGTAGAAAACGATGCAAAAGCGTGGATTGTACGAGAAAATGACAAACAACAAAATCCAACATCATATACAGACTACCCAAATCCAGCAGCAGAATCAGTCCCTTTTTATTTGAATGCGGGTGCCCCAGAAGTTGGCAGTTTAACGACTATAAAGTCGGGTTCTAAGACAACAGAAACCTTAGTTGACAATTATTCATTTTCTGGAGAAGCTTTAGCACAAGCAGACAACACAAATCACAGATTGCTGTTTGTTACACCTATACTGAAAGAAGATGTCCATATTTCTGGACTAACCTCTATTACGGTAAAAATTGCGAGTAACAAACCGTCGGCAAATTTATCCGTTTGGCTAGTTTCTTTGCCTTGGAACAAAGGGAGAAGAGCAAAAATCACAGACAATATTATTACACGTGGATGGGCAGATTTACAGAATTACAAATCGCTACGTAAAAGCAAGCCATTAATACCTGGAAAGTTTTACGAAATGACATTTGACTTGCAGCCAGATGATCAAATTATTAAAAAAGGACAGCAAATTGGATTGATGATTTTTTCTAGTGATAACAATTATACATTATTACCAAAACCCGGTACTGAATTAACCGTTGATTTAAACGGAACCTCAATCACCATTCCGGTTGTTGGTGGAACTGCTGCTTTTGCAACCGCAACTATAAAATAGAACTTATGAAATTTACCTGTTCTGTAACTATAAACGCTCCAAAAGAAAAAGTCGCAACCTATTTTGCCAATCCTGAATATTTAAAAGAATACCAAGATGGCTTTTTAAGAAAAGAATTGATTTCTGGTGAACAAGGACAGGTGGATTCCATTTCAAAAATGTATTATAAACAGGGTAAAAGAGAAATGGAATTGACAGAAACCATTTTAAAAAACGATTTACCAAATGAATTTATAGCCCAGTACCACCATAAGTTTACTGACAATACCATGAGAAGTACGTTTATAACTTTGAGTGAAAACGAAACGCGTTATGATGCAGAAATACACTACGCTGCTTTCAGAGGTTTTATCGTGAAAGTAATGGTGTATATTGCGCCAAGTTTCTTTAAAAAACAAATTCAAAAATGGCTTCAAAACTTTAAAATTTTTGTAGAGAAATCTTAGAATAAAAAAAAATGAATTGTAAAAACTGTCAAGATACTTTAGAAAAAGATGCTCAATTTTGTGATAAATGCGGTGCCAAAATAATTACAAACCGCATTACATTTAAGTTTTTAATGACTGAGTTATTTGCTCAAACGGGCTTAGACAGTTTGTATTTTACCACGCTAAAAAAGATGTTCGTAGCTCCGCAAGAAGTATTGAATGAATACTTAACTGGAGTTAGAAAACGTTATGTAAATCCTTTTGCATACTTAGCTGTTGGGGCCGCTTTGTCTTTGCTTGTATTTAATTATTTTGCTGATGACTTCATTACCATACAATCTAGTGTAAATAAAGAAAATATAATCGAATTACAAAAAATAGCAAATAGGGATCTGTCTTCAATTTCGGGTGTTTCTGATATAGAATTACAGAAATTAAAAAACCAACAGCAAACAGCACAACTCCAATTACAGTTTCAAGAACAATGGACAAAACTATTGCTTAAATACCTCAATTTAATCACTTTCTTATTCCTTCCTGTTTACGCATTAATCAGTAAATGGACGTATAGAAAACCATATAATTATGGTGAGCACATTGTTATGAATGCTTATTTACAAGGAACTACAATGTATATTTCTATTATTACTTTTTTTATTGCCATGGTCAGCCATCCGTTGGTATATACACTTAGTATGCTCATATACATTCTTTACTATCTTTTTGCCTTTAGTAAACTATACAATCATTCATTCAAAACATCCATTTTAAAACTTTTTCGATTTATTGGAGTACTTATTATCGTTTTAACACTCCTATTCATTTTAATAACAATACTATTTATAGCGGCAGTTATTCTCATCAAATGGTTAAATCCAGAGTTATTGGAAAGTGTTTTTAATAAAACAGCCTAAAAAAACATCACTCCTTGAAAACACCATTTTTTATGCATATTACTAACTTAGAAGCAGCAAAAATAATTTCGAAAGCAACCAATAAAGCTACAGAAATAGCCCCAAAATGAATATTACCGTAGTCGATTCAGGGGCGCATTTAGTGGCTTTCTCAAGAATAGACGGTGCTTTATTAGCTGCCATTGACATTGCACAAAAGAAAGCAACAACCGCAAGCTTGTTTCAGGAAAACACAGAACTGCTGGGTGAAAAATTACAACCTGGCATGCCTTTATTTGGAATTGAACATTCTAATAATGGGTTGATTACCTTTGCTGGTGGAATACCGATTAAAAACAAGCACGGAATTATCATTGGGGCCATTGGCGTTAGTGGCAGCACTGTTGAGAATGATTTTATAGTAGCACAAGCTGGTGCACATGTACTCTAAAATATTGCGTTTTTTCGCGTCTTAATATCAAGCTATTTCAACTATCTTTGCGTTCTAAGCACGCAGCACATTGAAAGACCTTTTACTAATCACTCCACCGTTTACCCAATTAAACACTCCTTATCCAGCGACGGCCTATCTCAAAGGTTTTTTAAACACCAAAGAGATATCGTCTTTTCAAATAGATCTAGGAATCGAAGTAATTTTGGAATTGTTTACACAAGAGACCTTCAAAGAATTGTTTGATATTGCTTTTGAAAATGGCACCATTATTTCAGAAAACTGTCAACGAATTTATTCGTTGAGAGAAGCGTATTTACAACCTTTAAACGACGTAATCCTTTTTCTACAAGGTAATAACCAAACACTAGCAAGACAAATTTGCACAGACAATTTCTTACCACAAGCTTCTCGTTTTGACCAGATAGACGATCTAGATTGGGCATTTGGAGCTATGGGAATGCAAGACAAGGCAAAGCATTTAGCAACATTATATTTAGAAGATTTATCTGATTTCATTATTGAATGTATCGACGAAAACTTTGGTTTTAGTAGGTATGCAGAACGACTAGGACAGAGTGCAAATTCTTTTGATGAATTATATAAACACTTACAATTAGACAGTACATTTATTGATGCCATAACACTATCAATCTTAGAAAAACACATCCACCAAACACAACCAAAATTAGTATGTATCTCGGTTCCTTTTCCAGGGAATTTATACAGCGCTTTTCGGTGTGCACAATATATAAAAGAGCACTTCCCTTCTATTAAAATATCCATGGGTGGTGGATTTCCAAATACTGAGCTACGTTCTCTAAAAGATGTTCGTGTATTTGAGTTTTTCGATTTCATCACCTTAGATGACGGAGAATTACCGATAGAATTATTATATAAACATGTGACATCAAACACAAGTAAGACATCTTTCAAAAGAACTTTCTTATTACAAAACAATGCTGTTGTTTACAACAACAATTCAACTCTAAAAGACTATAAACAATCTGAAGTTGGCACACCAGACTATTCAGACCTATTATTAGACACGTATATTTCTGTCATAGAAATTGCCAATCCCATGCACAGTTTATGGAGTGATGGAAGGTGGAACAAGCTTACCATGGCACATGGTTGTTATTGGGGGAAGTGTACATTCTGTGATATCTCGTTGGACTATATTAAACTGTATGAGCCCATCGCTGCCAATACCTTGGTAGATAGAATGGAAGCTTTAATTGCACAAACAGGTGAAAATGGTTTCCATTTTGTAGATGAGGCTGCCCCACCGTCATTAATGAAGGCGTTGGCCTTAGAAATATTAAAACGAAAACTGACAGTAACTTGGTGGACGAACATACGATTTGAAAAAAACTTTACTAAAGATCTATGTTTGCTTATAAAAGAATCTGGCTGTATTGCTGTTTCTGGAGGGTTGGAAGTTGCTTCTGATCGTTTGTTAAAACTAATTGATAAAGGAGTAACGGTTGCGCAAGTTGCACAAGTAACTCGCAATTTTACAGAGGCCAACATTATGGTGCATTCGTATTTAATGTATGGCTACCCAACACAAACAGAACAAGAAACCGTTGATAGTTTAGAAATGGTGCGACAATTATTTGAATTGGGAATTTTACAATCTGGTTTTTGGCATCAGTTTGCCATGACAGCACATAGTCCTGTTGGAATGCATCCCGAAGAGTACGGAATTACACCCAATTACCAAGATATTACCTTTGCAAATAATGATGTAGATTTTGTCGATACCACAGGCATTGATCATACAAAATTCAGTTTTGGATTAAAGAAATCGCTCTTTAACTTTATGCACGGCATTGGTTTTGAAATTCCGGTTCAAGAATGGTTTGATTTTAAGGTTCCAGACACCACAATTGATCCTGATTTCATCAACGATAGTTTGGCTACAGAAACTATTTTAAACACAAAACCTACTGCTAAAATTGTTTGGTTAGGAAATACGCCTTTGGTTTCAGAATACACAAAAACCAAGAGAGGCCAAACAAGACATCTGCTACAATTGGCTTTTCACACAAAAACTGATTGTATAGAATTGGTACTAGAGAAAGAAACTGGAGAATGGTTTTTAGATGCATTAGAAACTTTAACCCCAATTTCAGAAAAACAAACCTCATTTAAACAATTGAAAACCGATTTCGAAATTCGTTTTGATGATTTTGAACTCTTCTGGTATTCGAAACCTATTCAAAATATTAAGGAATTAGGTTTGTTGGTATTATAATTTTATATCTATATAAAACAGCTACATAATCCACAGGTATAAACACCTGTTTTCCTTTACTCATATAGTATTAAGGGCATTTTTATTTTTATTTTTTTACATTTATAAAAATCTAAATAAACACATGTCTACTTCTATTAAAATTGGTGCTTACGGTGAAGGTATATTATATCCTCCAAAATTAAAAACACACACTTCAACAATTCAAAATGCAGGTTGGGATACCATCTTGATTGGGTTATTTCATTTAAGTACTACAGGTGAAATAGGATTTAACAACGCGCAAATTATTAGTAAAGAAAAAGGTTATTTTGGAAATAAAAAATGGGCTCCCCAGTTAACTACATTATTAACTGGCGGTGATGTCAAAACATTAATAGCCTCTTTTGGAGGTGGAGGTGTTGGTGACTTTAATAATATTAAAAATATTTACAATAACAATAATAAATCTTTTTCAGGCACAAGTTTAGAAAGCAATTTTAAAACATTTAAAAAGACATTTCCAATGATTGATATCATAGATATGGATTGTGAAGATGAATACAACCAAGATTCTTTTGTTGCTTTTTGTCAACTATTAATTACAATAGGGTTTGAAGTTACTTTTTGTCCTTACGCCCTTAATGAAATAGATTTCTGGACAGGTTCATTGGCTAGCTTAGAAAAATCCAATCCAGGTAAAGTATTGAGATGGAATTTACAATGCTATGATGGTGGAGGATTAAATAATCCTAAAAAATGGGCCAAAGCAATTAAAAAAGCAATTCCATCATTTAATACAGATGGATTTATTTGGGCAGGTGATTGGAGCAGAAATTATAATAAAAACGGGGCTCAATGGGTTGGAAATTGCCCGCCAGCTATGCAAACACATTTAGCTGGTTTTAAAGGAGAGCCATCAATTGGAGGTGCTTTTCTTTGGACAATAGACCAGATTGAAGATTATGCACATGAGCAAACTATGCACCCTGACCCTAATCCTTGTGGTACAATAACTCAAATTGAATATGTACAAGCTATTAAAAATGCTTTCTCATAAATTTTACACACATGACACAAATAGCAATACAATATAAAGATCGCGTAAAACTTCCTTTATCATTTGATACAGAAAAGATGCTAGCAGAATTTGAAGCATTAAAATTAGGTGGTTTTGAATATTACAATGTAATTCCGTTGCGCTCTCCATCGCATTTAGTTGACACTACGATTCCATTTCCTCCACCAGCTCAAGATTATGCAGATGGTTCTTGGTGTAATTGGCTACATACAAAAGAATTAGAAAACTCACCATACATAAAAAGTATTGTTGCGCAGTTTCAAGAACACACCAAAGTAACTTTAGTTCGTTTATTGCGCTTAGCACCTAATGCGCTAGTTAAAGAACATAGAGATGTTACTTTAGGCTTAGAGATAGAAAAATCTGTGATCAGGTTAACGATTCCAATTTTAAATAAAGAGCAAATCGAGTTTCATTTGAATAATACTATTGTTGATATGAAACCAGGAGAATGTTGGTATATGCGCTTAACAGACCCTCATAGAGTTATTAATAATGGAAGTACAGAACGGGTAAACTTAACGATAGATATGATTCCGAATGATTGGGTTCGAAACCTAATTACAGAAAGTGAACACATCGAAATCTAAGAGAAAACCATCAAAAACGAATAGAATAATTACTTAAATAATTTATTTTAAACTCAAACCCCATCTATGATTACTAAAGTTCCATTTACTAAAAATCCATTTGTTCGACTTGTTAAAACAAAAGAGGGAAGGTATTCTTTACAAGTGATGTTTAACAACACTGGCTTTTTTATTGAAATCGTAAATGTACAGCAAAGTGTATTCTCAACTTCAGATAGGGATATAGTTTCAAAAAAATACCCAAAGGCAAACATCAAATACGAAGTAAGGATTGAAATAAAAAAAACGATGGTTGGTAGTATTTCAGAAATCCCAGACATGGGAGCTGTTCAAATTGAATTAGACAATGTCAATATGAAGCAAGAAGGAGGAATATTAGTATCTGTTAATTGGGAACAAAATTATGTGCCATTAACAGAAATCCCTCTTCGCGGCCCAGAAGCTGATGGTGAAACGATCATTCATTATGAAGACGAAATAGACGAAGACGAATGAACTTAAAACCTGGTAGTACTTATTTTTTAGTAGTTTGCCTGTTTGTAATTTCACTTAAAGGATATAGTCAATTAAAATCTCCGATTCTTTTGCAACAATTACATTCTTCAAAATTGTCGTTAAAAGAACAAGCGAAAGAATTGAATGCAATTAGTTGGTTGAATTATAAGGCGAAAAAAGACTCCACGCTATTTTATGCTAAAAAAGCTCTTAAATTTGCTGAAAAGCATCAAATAATAGATGAGTTATTCACAGCCTATCTTCAATTGGCAGAAATCAATAGAGTTAAAAAAAAGTACAATACATCTAAAGAAAACTTAATAAAAGCTGCAGAACTGCTAAAGAAATCCCCTTACACAATTTACAAAGAAAGATATTATTTGGTTAGTGGATCTTTAGCCTTAAGTCTTAGAGATTATAATAAAGCAGAAAACCAATTATCAGTAGGTTATGACCTAAAATCTAAATCGAATATTTATATCGACATTTGTTTAAAGCTTGCCGTGACGGCAAAAAAAAAGAAAAATTTACTCCGAGCAGAATCCTATTTTAAAGAAGCAATTAGCATTCTTAAAAGCACTCAAAATTTTAAAAAAGCTATTAAGGCAACTAATAGTTTAGGCACCTTAATGGCCCAACAACAACAATATAAAAAAGCGGCTACATATTATAATGAAAGTCTTCAATTGGCAATTCTACATAAAGATTTAAAAGGGCAAAGTAGTGCATTTCTAAACCTAGGGAATGTTTTCTATTTTAAAGGGAATTGGGACAAAGCAATTTCTTACTATATAGAAAGCGCTCAGATTAAAGAAACCTTGAAAGACAACACAGGAATTGCTAAAATTCATAACAATATTGCTGCCATTTACAAACAGCAAAAACGCTTTACAAAAAGTTTAACATACTTTAGAAAAAGTGAACATTTTTACCAAAACACAAATGACTCTATTAAGTTGGCTGAAACGTGGATAAATATTGCAAGTGTACATGTTTTTCTAAAAAATCCAAAAACTGGTCTATCTTTTTTACAAGACGCTTTGCTATATCTTAAACATTTTAACCGTCCTAAAACAGAGTTAATTGCTCAAACAAATATTGCATTAGCCTATAATATGATGAAGCAATTTAACGAATCATTACTTTATTTAGCCCATGCAGAAAAAAAAGCACAACAACTAAAAAAAAGCTATTCATTGGTTATTATCTACAACTTATATGGTGTTAATTATTATGAATTAAAAAAATACAACAAAGCTATTGACTTTTATCAAAAGAGCTATGATTTGGCTAATAAAATGGACATTTTAAATGAGCAAAAAAAAGCGCTTTTTGGTTTGTATGAAACTGAGCAAAAAAAGAAAAATTATCAAAAATCATTGATTTGGCATGAAAAATATACTCAAATAAAAGATTCTCTTTTTAATACAAATAGCGCTACAAAAATACTTGAGCTTCAAGAAAAATATGAAACCAAGCAAAAAGAACAAGAAATTGCCATTTTAAACAAAGAAAACACTACTATTTCATTAGAAAATCAATTGAAAACAGACCAATTGAAATTGTCTCTCATTAGCATCTCTTTTGTAATTGTTCTTATCGTTATTTTGAGTTTATTTTTTCGCCAAAAAAGTAAAAATCAAAAAGCCTTATTAGTATATCAAGAAGCACAAAATAAGGAGCAGATTAATCAGCTAATTCAGAAACAGGAAATCAGAACCTTAGAATCTGTTTTAACTGCACAGCAAAATGAGCGCAAAAAACTCGCAAGTGACATTCATGATAATTTAGGCAGTTATTTAGCGACCATCAAATACCAACACGAAGCAACAAAAGTAACCAGACAACACGAAAAAAAAAGAAGAAGCCAGTTTAAAAGCATGTCTCAATTAATTTCTAGTGCTTGTGCTGAAGTTCGTGCAATATCTCATCAGATGGCTACTGGAGAAAGCTTTGATTTTAGTTTGATTCCTGCTATTCAAAAATTAGTTCAAAGAATAAGAGCAACAAAACAATTTAACATTCAATTCATTCATTTATTAGACGCTCTTGATGCCTCTCAAGAAACTGAACTCGCTTTATACAAAATTATACAAGAATTACTTTCTAATGTTTTAAAACATGCAAAAGCAACAGAAGTAATACTTCAAATAAATGGAAGCTCTAAAGACATTTCTATTATAGTAGAAGACAATGGAATTGGTTTTGATATCACCAATTCTGCTACAAATGGCATTGGGCTAACCAATATTATACAACGAGTAGAACATCTAAAAGGAAAAACAGAAATCAACTCTTCTATAAATTTAGGCACAACCATACTTATCATATTACCAACCTGTATAAAATCAATCTCATGATAACTAAAATTTGTATTGCTGACGATCATCAAATTATTATTGACGGATTAATAGATATGCTAAAAGAAGAAAAGCAACTTCAAATTATTGGCACTGCAACAAATGGTCAATTACTATTGGATACACTACAACAGGTACAACCTGATCTCATTTTAATGGATATTGGTATGCCAATTATGGATGGAATTACAGCTTCTCGGGCTATAAAAAAAATAGATCCTCAAATAAAAATATTGATATTAACTACCTATGCCGATTCTAAAACGATTAAAGAAATGCTTAAAATTGGTGTAGATGGATATGTGTTGAAAGATTCTGGAAAATCAAATTTTATTACCGCTATCTATACCATTATGAAAGGTGAAAATTATTATGACACTCGTGTTACTGAAGTAATGATGCATAGTTATCATCCTAAAAAATCAAGCTTTAAAACACCTACTCCATTAACTCCTAGAGAAAAAGAAATCATTTGTCTTATTGCAGACGGAATGAACACCAATGAAATTGCAGAAACATTATTTCTTAGCTTATTAACTGTAGAAACCCACCGTAAAAACATTTACACCAAACTTGGGTTTAATAAGGTCGCAAGTTTAGTTCGTTATGCAATTGAAGAAGGGTTGGTCGATTAACCATAAATAAGCGACCTGTTTCTGGTATACTATTGTCTTAGTAATGAATAGATCAAACTGAGCATAAACCAGTATTATGCATAGATTGTGTTATGTACTTCATTAAACAGCGCTTGCCTTTTTGTGTCCATTATTTCCCCTACCAACTTCTGGGTATTTCTCTCATCTACCTGTTACTGGGTATACATCTTTGTTACAAATTTCTGACTTTTGACTTATCGACACCAACAAACGACTACTAAATAGTTTAGTGGCAATAAAGAAAGCCTATAAAGGTAATTTAAATACACAGAAAAGGAATATTATGAAAACAAAAGAACTCAAAGAGTCAACAAAAGTTAGCTACAAATCAAACTACGATGTAAACTTTAAGCTTGGAGCAAATATCGAAAAATTCGAAATTGAAACTGCTCCTGCGTCATTTCAATTCAAGGAGAATCCTACTGGGAGCCAATCAAATGAAATGCTCTTGACGATCAAAAAGACGACCGTACAAGAAGTGATACTAAAAGTTCAAACAACTACATCAGACTCAGATGCATCAGTTGTGCAATGGTTCAAGGATAAAAGTTGTTCTGCCTTTTCACTTTCACGCGAAAGCACTCCTTGGCCACCCCAAATGCGTTTTGCTCTTACCCCTACAATCAACATGACCGTCAACGATGAAGGAACCCCGTATCAGATCAAGTGGGAGGGAGTCACCATTGGTATTGACACCAAAGGGAAAAGCACTTGGTGGTTGTCTAGCTGTAAAGTAAAATCCAGAGAAGACCTTAAGGTACTAGGTATTGACATTGTAGATGATATGTGTCAAGAAATACCACTTGGTAACGGCAAATACTGCCGCTTGATGATAACGGTGGATGGGACACATCACTTCAAACTTAAATGTACCATGCATAGTAAGCCGATCATCAGGGTATAAAGAGTGACCTTGATGCCCACGTATGTGGCTATCGAGCTGTTTCTTACAGTGAAATGGTTGGATAAAAGGATAGATAAAGAAAGCAGTTAATTGAAAGGTTAGCTGCTTTCTTTTTGTAGCGAAGATGTATGTAGGGTGATTAGGCACTTTTTGGGTGTTCAGGAATTTCAAAAACACAATTGGAAGATTTAGTAATGAATGATCAAACAGAGCACAAACCTGTATTACGAATAGGTTTATGTTGTGCACTTCATTAAACAGTGCTTGCCTTTCTGTTTCAGTTATTTTCCCTACCTACTTCCGGGTATTTTTCTAATCTACCTGTTACTGGGTATACATCTACGTCATAAATTTCTGACTTTTGACTTGTCGACACCAACAAACGACCACTAAAGAGTTTAGTGGTTTATATAACAAATACCATTTTGGTTTAAAAATTAAAGAAATTTAGTAAACCATTAAAACAAAAATAGTGGCTCAATAACATCTTTATAAGGTGATAAAAAACCACTTTAAAAATAAAGACCACTAAATAGTTTAGCGGCATGTTATAGGCAACTAAAGAAAGCCTATAACTAATTAAACGTAACTTATAACTAAAAGAGATTCTTATGAAACAAGAAATAGATAGTAAACAACAGGATGACCTTCGCTACGTAGAATATGCTGGAAGCGAAAATATTTATACTAAAGAAGAAGAAGAAGAAGAGGCTAATCAACGGAGGATAATACAACTCAGAACCGAAAATCAGACACACAATGCGGCAACAAGATTAACTAAAGAAATAAACCATGATCTCATCCGTGAACTAAAAGAAGGCGATTATAAATATACTATACTGGGTGATTTTCCTCCTGATTGGCTAAAAGATATTACCACGGTACTTCCTTCTATCCAAAGTGCTTTGGCCCAAACAGTAGAAGGAGGTATTTTAGTAGTAGGCACAGATATGGAATGGAAAGAGAGTTTTGAGATATTAACAACTACAAACTCTTGGGACCTTATCAAAATCAAGTTCAGTGATGGTGTAAAATTATATGCAGGAGAAGACGTAGATACTTCTAATGAAAATACAATCATAACGATAAAAGGAGCCGAAGGTCATCAAAAAAATGTTGAGCTCATCAATGTGCAAATAGAAGGTAACTGGACTTCTAGATGTATATATACCGAATATGCAAATATAACGGCAAATGGCTCATTGCTCAAGGGAAATGCAAGAGAAGGTCGGGGTGGTGGAGTGTTTCTTGGTCAGGGGAGTAAGGCAGATTTGAGGCTATCTATAGTTGCTTGCGAGGCGCGAGGTGGAGCTGGAATAGCAATGTTTAATGCGTCCTGCCAACTAAATGGTGAATTCGAGGGTGGAAGAATTCATGAAGTAGGGGGTGCATGTGTTTTTTTAGATGGAGAGTCGGATCTCGATTTTACTGGTGATATGAGTGCTACGGGTTCGAGTGCTGGAGGTGCTGTTATTATTAGTGCAGAATCATCTTTGACAATGGTTGGAGATATATATGCTTATAGTTCGCGCCCACGGGGGGGGGCTATTCGGAATTACGGTAATGTACACATGACTGGAAATATCAAAGCGTGTTTCGCAAGTGATATTGAGTGGCCTAATTATAAAGAGAGTAAAGGTGGAGCCATTTATACTGGTTACGGTGCTACAAGTACTATAATTGGCAGTTTAAGAAGTTGTAGTGCGACTAAAGGAGGGGCGATAATGACAGATGGTAATGCAACTACGAACTTTGAAGGAGTTATCACTGAATGTCGTGCCCGTGAAGGAGCTGGAGTGTATAACTCTGCAAATACTACTGTCAATGGCAATATAATTAATTGTGGTGGGTACTATATCAAAAAAGGTGCTGGCGTATTTACTAATAGAAATAGCAAAACCATTATCGATGGTGATATTATAAGTTCTGAAGTAAAAGAAGGTGGAAATGCAATTTATACGGATCGAAGCGGTTACACAGAAGTGAAGAACATTATAAACAGTGGGGGATCACCAATTGAGGGTGAAGGAGAAACGAAAGTATTAGGTGATATTATCACTAAGTTAAATATGCAAGATAAAGCCCATAACAAAACCTAAAAATCATTAAAACGCTTTTTAGCCCAATTGTTATAGGAATAAAAATTTAAATCAAAAAAAATGATAAATTATCAAATCTACGATGAGTATCAAAACATCACCATTTTAAATATGAAACCAGGAGCATGTTGGTATATGCGATTAACAGATCCTCATAGAGTTATCAATAATGGAAGTACAGAGCGGGTAAACTTAACGATAGATATGATTCCGAATGATTGGGTTCGAAACCTTATTGCTGATACTCAAGAATAATCAGTTCTAACAGGAATAAAAAGCATCAATAGTAGGATACTCTGTACAATCAGAAATGATTAAATTGCATACTTAACTAATTTTTTATTCATGAAAAAAATAATTCTGTTCGCCTTTGCTTTTCTATTTTCAACTGTTACTTGGTCTCAAGAAACACTTACATTAGAAGATATTTATAAAAACGGAACCTATCGTTCTAAAGGGTATGGACCTGTTCGGTGGATGAAAGACAACAAAGGGTATTCTACTCTTGAAAGAAACACCATTATTAACGGTAGAGATATTATCAAATACGAAGCAAAATCTGGTAAAAGAAAAGTATTAGTTTCTGCAAAACAATTGATTCCGAAGGGGCAATCTAAACCTTTGTCAATCTCAAATTACACATGGTCATCTGACAATTCAAAATTATTAATTTTCACAAATACTCGAAAAGTTTGGAGGTATCACACTCGTGGGGATTATTGGGTATTGGACATGAAATCAGGCAAACTAACACAACTTGGAAAATCTATTGAACGCACTACTATGATGTTTGCTAAATTTTCTCCTGATGCAACTCGTGTTGGTTTTGTGAGTAAGAATAATATTTATATAGAAAACATTGCTTCTAGCAAGAGTACGCAGATCACTTTTGATGGTAGCACTGCTATTATTAACGGAACTTTTGATTGGGTCTATGAAGAAGAATTGTCTTGTAGAGATGGTTTTCGTTGGAGTCCCGATGGAACACAAATTGCCTATTGGCAATCTGACACCAAAGGTGTTGGTACATTTTATATGATTAACAATACAGATTCTATTTACTCAAAACCAATTCCGTTACCCTATCCAAAAGTTGGAACTACAAATTCTGCTGTAAAAGTTGGTATTGTTAGTGCCAATGGCGGAACTACAAAATGGTTTGATATTCCTGGTGACCCACGCAATAATTATTTGGCTAGAATGGATTTTATTCCGAATTCTAATGAGGTAATGATTCAGCAATTAAATAGAAAGCAAAACACAAATACCGTTCGAGTAGGAAACACAAAAACCATGTCTTTAAACACTATTTTAGTTGATAAAGAGGAAGCTTGGTTAGATATTCATGACAATATTATGTGGTTAGAAAATGAAAAATATTTTACATGGACTAGCG
>Ga0209395_1002636_pt1 | contig 23062 bp, 19 predicted proteins | sample GOMGulsemesocosm_3_FD_184635 | JGI IMG/M metagenome (GOLD analysis project Ga0209395, IMG submission 184635) | Methane-oxidizing microbial communities from mesocosms in the Gulf of Mexico - GOM9D Gulf of Mexico (SPAdes) (version 2) | ecosystem: Environmental > Aquatic > Marine > Cold seeps... | reverse complement strand
CCATGACGATCATTAAAGGATCACTATCAGCGCCAGCTAAATACCCAGGTATATGCTCTGTATTCATATTTATTCCCTATTTATTGATTGATAACCTACTATAAACTCACCTAAAGATTACAATTAGTGTATCTTAAAGCATAAGGTGACAAAATTGAACCTCTACAAGCACTGATTTGTCTGCGTTCATTTTTTATCACCTTCCAAAAGTAAACATGTATATTGACAACACAACATGAAAATAAAGCATATTTTGTCAAAATAAAGCGCGTTATCTAATACTATATTAGCTAAACTAGTTTAAGTTTTCTACTCACTTTGATTTGTAATTAAAAATACATCTTTAGGAAAAATAAAATAAGGTCTTTTAGTGTGGTAGCTTTTATCATCACCACGCGAACTAATACGTACTTTACTCCAAGGAATAAGTTTTCTTTCATCACTGGAATCAAATGTTATTAAGTTTTTTTCAGTAACCTTTTTGACTACAGTCCAGTGGGAATACTCTACACCATCCTCATCAGGTCTATAGTCATAGCCAATAATAGCGACAACACCCGTTTTATCCATATCAACTTCTTTCATTGAGTTTATAAAATCATCTCGATTATAAGGCTCTGTCTGCCAATATGGGATACTGCACTTTAAGTTAGGCACATAACTTTCACCTGTATCTTCGTCAACTAATTCAAGCTCATCGCTATTTAACTTCTTAAATGTACGAGAGATAATATCTTTCAGTGTCCCTCTTTCCATTCCATCAACAAAGCACATAGGGTTCTTATCTTGCAGCATGCTTTCAATTAAGCACCTAAAAGTAATATCAGGTTCTATTTCAGTAAGTAAATTTACTGCATTGGTCACGGAATAGAACCCACATGCACCATCTAAATTCCCTTGTTTTTTTGGTTTTAAAACTTTCATTATTAGTCTCTATTTTTAATGATTAATCAAATGTCCTTATCTTTTAATCTATCAGTAGGAGAGCCGAGATTAATTGATTTAGATACTGTTTCATTCTCTCGCAGGTAAAAGCTTAGAATTACTCGCTTTTTGTTTAAGCTCTTTTATAAACTCAGGTAATCCTGTAGGAGAGTCCAGTAATTTAGATATCAAAGATGACTGCCCTGCAAAGGCATTATCTTTCGTGTAAAAATCACTCCCTTCAGAAAATATGCCCCAGTAGCCACGACTAACACCTAGGCAAAATACCACGACTTCACCATCAAGATTTTTATATGAGAAGCCAACATTGCGTCTTTTCTCTTTAGTGCCAATTTCATTAAACCAATTCTTGATATTTTGTAAACTCAAATTTTTCTTTATCAAGAGTGATTCAGCATTATTAATAAGTTCAACTGTTGGTAATAACTCAGAAACTTCTTTTAATATCCGCTGAGCTACGTAATCCGTTAGCGATTTTTTAGACTCAACCATAAAAGCATAGATGTCATTTTGCTTCTCTTTTTCCTGCTCTAGTGTAAATTCAGTTAAGTTCATCACATTTCTCCAATTACTCGATTTATCTAACCTATCTAATATTTTTTTATACTCATTAAACGCAAAAGTGATTTCAGGTGAATGCTTACTTTCAGCTATACACTCATTGGTCCAGCATCTTATGCTTCCCCCCGTTTGCTTTAAATAAGGTAAATGGAAATACGGAATTTTTGTACCATCTGCTAAGTCTAACTCTCCTAATTTAGTTTTAACCATTTCACTTGTTCTGACTAAATAACGAGGTGTCTCATGACTTAACTCGAAACCAATTAGGCTATCATCTTCTTTGTTTTTAAATGTTGGTCGTGTTTTTATTTTTGATAGATAAACCACTGCTATTTTCAAATCATCATTACTGCCAAACTCTTTATAGATGGTTTGGATATAGCGGGTGATTTGATGTTTTTGATCTTTAGCCGTGAGTTTATTTTCGATAATTAGAAAGTTTTTACCATCATGAATAAGCAAATCAATGTCTTTATATTCATTGAAAACTTTAGCTCTTGTTATGTCGATAAAATCAGTTATGTCAGGGTGGTTAATTTGATTGAGAAAGAGCGTTAAAAACTTGCTTCCTTGATAGTGTAAACTCTCTGGGTTGATCATGGAGTAAATAAAGCGAGAATGCAGGTGTACCTCGCTATTGAGCTTAAGTAATGAGTTCAGCAAACTATAATCATGCTTCCCCTGATTAATTTGCTCATCGCGTTTACTTTTGTATTCCGATAGATTGAATAGAACACTCGATAATTTTTCTGCATTCAATTTTTTACTAGGAGGATAAGTAAAAATATCAAGTAAAGGCTCTTCCATTACTTTACTTTTTAATTCCATAATCAAGTAACCTCTATTCTCTCAAGCGGATACCCGATAATGTCACCATTATCCAATTTCTCTACCTGAAGAGAAAAAATAAAGGATGTCTTAGTATATTCAATTTCGCGAGGTTCAGCATTTTTATCCCTAGCCACAATAAAATAACCAAAAGCTTTGTACTCTTCATTTAATACTTTATTAAATTTTTCATCATGATCATTTCTTGCAGGCATTTTATTACCTGTCTCACTGTTTATTCCCCAATCAGGTTCTTGAATGGTATAACCAACTTTTTGCTTTGCCCCATATCTATCCTTAGTATCTTCCCAAATACTAAAATATACTTTTTTTTCCTCTTCATTAACAGCACACCAACTCCAAACAGTATTTCTTTGCTCTGCACCAAAGTAATCCATCAATTGAGAACGATTTTCAGGTTTCAAGTTAATATCCTTATGTTTAATTAAGTATCAATCAATATTCATTACATTCGCAATAGTTAGTGCTTTACCATTGGCAAGCTTTGAAACAGCACCAGCCACTAATATTGCTCTTTTTTTAATAAACTGGTTAAAGTCATTTATAACAAGGTCTTTCTTCAGCTCATCAAGCTCACCGTATTCTGAGCAAGCTAACTCTCTATATGGAATTAAGTGACTATTGAGTCTTTGCTCAATAACCTCTTGATCTACCCAACCAGTTCTTTCTTCAATGTATTTTAGCGGGTCTTTACGGCCAATCGTTCTATTGGTTTTCCAGGTAATCAATGCACAATTAAGCGCGAGATAACTATTCACTTCAACTTCTTTTAATAACGCATCAGGGTATAAATGATGATACTCACGGTGCTGCAAACTATCATAGTTAGCAGGTTGATTATCCGCAAAATCGTATGCGCCAAGATGATTGGCAACAGCCAAAACGCCTCTTGCTCGTATACTTTGCTTTTTAGGCCAATCAACGGTCTCCAATTCTTCTGCCGTAGTTAACGGATACTCATTTCGATTCAATACAGGTACTTCACTAAAGTGTTCCTCATCAAAGTCACCTTGTTGAAGTAATTTTCTTAACCCTCGATAATCCATATGCGCTCTACTAGCAGCAGAATTTTCATATCTATCGGTAAAAAATGCTGACCAAAGATAACGCTGTAATAACATCTCAGCTTTACCTCTAAAATCACCAGTATCAGGAATATGTCGATAGCAAGCAGCTATAACACCTAACACAGCATTTGTTGGTAGCCTTTGTTTATCATGAATACCTTGTGTAGCTAAGAAGTTAGCCATTTTATTCAAGCACTCTTCCATTATTGACCATTGCTCGACCATCAGAGACTTATCCATGTCAATCATGCCACGTTCATTAGGCAACTTATCTTGTAAAAGTGCTGATGTTGCCAGTATTTGAAACGACACATCATGATACCTTTCAACCGCAGGGTGTTTTTCAATCAATTTTTGTTGTAAATCATGGAGAGAATCTTCTGTTGCACTTTCAACTTCAGCAACAATAATGTCGTAACGAGATAATGGTTTGCTATTAGTATTCATATTAATGAACACTTGTAATGCCACTTCTTTTTCTGTTGTGGTAGGGAGAGATAAATAAGGTAAATTAAAGTGGGCAACCCTTTCTCTCAACTTAGTAATTTGGCCTTTTAGCTGCTCTTTAAAAGCAGTATGAGCTTTTAACTTGGCAAAGGCATTTTCATCAGTTTCTTTAGGTTCCATGTATGCAGTAGCATCACTAATCCATAGATCAATTTCTGTTTGTATATCTTGTGGTCTCAAAAGTTGCGTTGGAATAAGCCCTCTTTCAAGGCTGTATTCAGGTACATCGCACCACAATGGAAAACGTCTACCGTCTTTACGGAAGTATCGACCCTTGGCATAAATTTTTAAATCAGCCTCTTCATCAATTTCCTGCTGTTTATCTAATTCCTGAATGTGGACGAAATATGATTCATGCTCGTAATTATTATGTAACGTCCGCCACATAGCAGTAAGTCGCTGCTGACCATCTAATAAATGCTGATTAACTCTAGCGTTATTGTTTTCTTCAGCAGTTTTTATATATCTAGAAATGAATTTTTCTTCGTCACCAACTTCCAGTACTAATGCCACACCCACTGGTAGGTTATGAATTACTGTAGTTAAAAAGCTGGAAATACGATGTTGATCCCAGGCTTCATGACGTTGAAATCTAGGTAACTTTATCTGACCATTAGCTATAGTTGAAAACCAATCACTTAGTGAACGATCTAAAGCTTTACTTGATTGTTGCATAATACTCATAACTTATATCCTTACTTAGCCTATAGCACTACGCTAACTCTATTGATTCAATAATTTTGGTAGTTTTTACTTTAGTTAACTCACCATCAATAGCCCATTCTTCTCCGACTTGTAGCCAATAACCTTCAATTTTGCATTTTCCAACGCTGTCTATCATGAGTTTTTGTATCTTAATACTTATAGTTTCATTATCTGAAGGGTAATCTTTATAGGTAATTGGTACATGTGAGGCAAAATAAAAACCGCCAGCGGCCTCTTGCCAATAACAACGACAGGAACAATCAAAACTTCTATCATTGTCAAAACCTTCCATGATTAAAACAAGCTCTTTAAAGTCATTAACATATAGACTGCTAACATCCAAGATCCATTTACCACCTTCAATTTCTAAATGGCCAGAGTAATGAAGCTCATTAGGTGATGTGCTCCTTAATTTTTTAGCATTTTGAATAATATCTTTAATGCCTTCACTATTAAGCATCACATTAGTAGCTTGATAAATATTGGCATTGCCAACAGCAGGAATAGGCAAGCTGTTATCCCCAGCAATTTTTCGTGACTTACTTCCTAATCTCTTAATTTGATATATCACAGTTAGAGGGAAAGGTTTATCCCAAGATAGGGCCTGAACAATATCTTTAATACGTTCTTTATTTTTTGGTGGGCTGGAGATAACAATAGCCTTTAACTCTGTAAGCTCTAACAACCAACTTTGAAGACAAGAAAATGCAGTATCATCTATTGAGCAGCCCGTAAAACTTAACCTTAAGTACTCCAATTTTGTAAACGACTGTATATCCTCCATCTCCAAAGAATCACAACTATCGAGTAATATGTTCAAGCCTATTAGCTGGTTATTAAACAGCTCAAAAAGTGATATATATTCAGCTTCTAAAGGCTGCTTAGTATTTGCCAAATTAAAGTAAATGTCAGGAGATTTCTCTACTAGCTTTTCAAATTCTTGAATAGCTTTACGTCCTGTAGGAAGTTGTTCTAACTCTCTTACTATCATTGAATAATCCTTTAATTTCTTTTACAAAAGACCAACATTACGGCCTATTAAGATAATGTATCTATCTCTACGCTGATCTATTCTTTTTAAAATTCTCAGCCTGCTCGAAAATTTCTTTATATACTTCATCGCGGCTTACTGGTGGGTAACCAAACTTAGCTAACAACATGATCAGGTCTACTTTCAGCTCCGCTTTAATGTCAGCACGTTGACTCCAGTCGGTATACTTAGCCTTATCATCAACAACCGCTTTTACCGCTTTCGCTAGCTCTAGTAGTTTCTCCTCTGGGTATTCAAAGTCATATTTAACGGCTAATGAATGCAGAATATCGTAGAAGAATTTTATTCCATGGTATTAGCATATTGTCACTCATGCTGCTTCTCTATCCCCATAACTCTTTTAAATCAACATCATCACTATCTGGTCTGCTTCCATCTTTGAGCTTATCAACTTGCATTATTATCGGTAGTTCAAAAGCTGTTCCCGTAACAATACAACAACCTTTCGATAAATTAGGAATCAAATCTTTTGACAAACGATCTAACGTACTGATGGTATTATCTATTAACAGCAAATCTTTATCATTAACGAGCCTGTGGATAAAAAAATTATGTAGCTGAGACATAATGGTTGGTGAAATATCGGCTGGTCTTTGGCTAGATAACGTAAGAAACATGCCAAACTTCCGGCCTTCTTTGATAATTTCTTCAAACATTTCTAGCCTATAATCCTTCCAGCTCTCATGTTCACGACTAGATTGTTGCGATAAAATATTATGTGCTTCATCGATAATAAAATGTAATGTTTTATCTGGAGGTGTCTGAACGGTATCTCGATGGTTTTGATAAAACATTTTAGCCAATAATAATGGTAATATTTTTTTTGTCGATTGATTACAGTTTCTTAGCGATATTACATTAAGCAGTTTGAATTCACTCGGGGCATCATCATTGATAATCAATATTTTTTGTAAATCACCAACGGCCGCCTCAACCCGCTTAAGCAATGGTTGAATATGTTCAAACTGGACATAACCAAACATTAAATCTCTTACTAGTTGTAAATTAACTCTGACTATAAGCTCATCAAATGCATCAATACTATTTATACTTATTGCATCCAATATTGGTTTTAAGTTAGTGTCATAATCACCCTGGGTATCAAAAAATTGCCAAGGCTGAGTTTCTTTACTCGCAAACTTTTCACTTTTATCAAACCAAAAAATATTCTTAAGCTTTTCCTCTAGTGGACCTGCGCCAATATGTTTGGCGATAACTCTAAGCTGTGCCAAGGACTCCCGTTTTTGGGAGGTTGAAACAAAACACAGTTCAAATGTTTTCCTAACATAGGTGACTAAGCTATTACCATAATCTTTAAAGCGATTACGCCCTTCAACAACCCTATTTAAGAACGGGGTTTGAGTATTTGCAGTCGCTTGAAACAACAAAGCGAGTATCTCTGTGTGCCATATTTGAGAGCTAGGGAGTGGGAACTTATCACCATCATTGTTTCTAGTGGAAAGCTTAAAGGATTTCTTATTATCAGTATTGGAAATTAGCTGATTACCTGTATATTCACCATTAAAATCTATTAGTAAAAATTGACTTTTATCTTTAATATTTCCTTCAAAATTAGTAAACAACTCAGAATAAAGTTTAGTTAAGGTATTGGATTTACCACTGCCTGTATTCCCAAAAATACCAATGTGACTGTTAAAAAGCTTCTCCCAAGGTAATGATACAGGGATTTCTTCTTTGAGCATTTGACCAATAATGAAATTGCCATCATTATCCTGACTAAAAATTTGGGAAACTTGTAATTCATTTAACAAGTATGCTTTGTCCTTAATCATTGGCATCAGCTTAATACCATCAAAAAATTGTTGTTGTTGAAAATAACCAATAGGCTTGGCGTCAACTTTTCTTACGTACTGAACCCTATTTTCTTCTTTTTCAAAACGATTTTCGTCCAAATACTCGCCTTCAACAATACAAACAATGACATTAAAACCTCGCTTAATGCCTATATACTCTCGAATTGAAACACCTTTGTATTTTTTCCCATCGTAAAAAAGAGTCTCCATACTGGACTCATCGAATATGCGTAATGTCACTTGTGTACCGCGAACGGCTACCACCTCACCAACATTAATACTCATGACTCACTATCCCTTAGTGAGTCAGCATTAAATACTTCAGAGTTGAACTTTGTGAAATCAAGGTTTTCGCCTTCTAAATTGATAAGTTGAACATTTCTAAATCCGTTAAACCGCCCTTGCATAACGGCTCTCTCGCCTTCGTTAAAGCAACATATGTATACTGTTAATTTAGGGTTAGATAAAGATCGTTTAACCAAATTCAAAATGTGCTCATCAGCAAAGGAAAATGCAAAACTAATTAAAACCGAATTTGGTTTTTCCAGTTCATAACTAAGCATTCTAAGCATCTGATAGTAATGCTCTTCAAAAACAGTTTCGTGAAACTTCCATTTGGTAGGGTTAACGATGGGGAGTTTGTTATAAGCATCCCAAAAAGAGTTTAAATCATCATCACTAAATTCGATATTTAAGCCAATAACATCGGCAGTTGTTTTAGATTCATCGTTTAAAATATTAGATAACTGCTCTAACAAGTCTAGTGCTGTGTCAGGTATTATCTGTTGTGCGTCATTATTGTTGTAGTCAATTAGAATGTTATCACCAGACTTTCGCCAATAGGCAGAGCCGTGTAAATTAACAAGGCCAATCTGTGGGATATCAGTACTGTTCCTCCCAAACACCCCCGTTTGGCAGACATAACTATTGAAGTTTTTTGCGGCAAGCGTTCGCTTTAAAAAACCTCTAGAACCATCATTTATCACAAAATCATACTTACCACTTTCCAGAATTTTGTCAGCAACCAGCGGCATACAACCATCATAATTAGTGGTAAAAATATTACATCGTCTGCTAAAACTATCCTTTTGAATAAGTAATAAAATGAGTGATTCTAGGAATGTTTCATAGTTACCTAAGGTGAGTCTTTTGTTACATTCCTCGCAACTATTACAATTATCACAAGCTACACCATTATTTGTATCGTCAAGTGAAAATGAAATTACAGGCTTAATAATTTTTTGATAATAATGCATAAACAATAAAGCATGATGATGTTTTAACCCTCCTTGTTCCAATTTAGTCGCTAACGTTTCTATAGTTTCGTTCTGACCAGGAACTTCGGAATCTTCAATATCAAGCCAAAGTGTTGGAAACAATCCACTTGATGCGCCTGCACCAATTATAAAGTTTAAATTTTGCTGGTAGATATCCTTAAGTGATATTTTAGATTCCATTGTTATTCCTTTAATAAGATTTTATCTTGTTAACGTTTTTTATCGTTATGCACCTGTTTCGTAAGGTACAATTCATTCTAGATCAACTTTGGCTGTAATTTATCCCTGCTCAGTCAGCTACGCTGCGTAGTAGTACAGACTTCAGAGTGATTAGATAATATCTACCAGGCATATTTATTTTTATTGGTTGTAGCTAGCTGTTACTGTGCAAAAATGGCATTAAATAAGGGTAAAGAATAATAGCTAGCGATGTTGTGCCTAACAAAAGGCTTGTAACCAAGCCAATAGTCAAATTTTTAACTTGTTTGTTTTTGTGTTCTAGCATTGCTTGCTGTTGCTTCTGCTCTGATGAAATAAGACTTTCTTGCTCTGTAAACTTTTGTTTGTATTGTAAATCTAATTGCTCTATTTTATTTTTAATATCGCTTTGATAATCTAACAGATTACTTTTTAGATCTTGATGTTGGCTTTCAGTAACACTCTCTAAACCAGTTAAAGTTGAATTAGTTTTTTCTATAGAATTTTGCTGAGTTGTCAGCTCTTGTTCTAGTTTTTTCTGCTGACTTTTAACATCGTCCTCTAACATAACTAAACTTGAGTTAGTCTGCTCTAAAGCGGTTTGCTGTGCTGTAAGTTCTTTATTAAGTTCTTGATACTTAGTTTGACTATCAATTTCTAACTGAGCAAAATTTGAGTTGGTCTGCTCTAAGGCGCTTTGTTGGGCTGTAAGCTCTTCATTAAGTTCTTGATGCTTAGCTTGGCTATCAATCTCTAACTGAGTTAAATTAGAGTTGGTTATTTCACTCGCTTGGGATAATGTCTCATAATTTTGAGCCATTACCGTATTGATGTTCTTAAACGATTCATCAAAAGTTTGTTGTGTCTCAGTAAATTTTTCACTAAATTCGATACTGATTTTTTTTAATTGTGATTGAAGCTCTACTTCAAATTGCTCTAGCTTACCGTTAAAGACCTGAACTTCTTGCTCAAACTTCTCAAATAAACTGTCTTTTATTTGAGAAATAGCTGAAAAATCACGCTCTAACTTATCGAAAATAGTCTTTTTAGTTTCTTTGACTTCATTCGCAATTAAAATCAATTTTTCAGCACCTTCAGCCGTCAAACCTTTTAATTCAAAATAATCATTTATTAATTCTTTAAGCTTTTGTTGTTGCTTCATTTGCTCTTGTTGCTGCTCATCTAGTTGAACATTCGCAGAAGCTAATTCCGTTGCCTGTTGCTTAATTTTATTTTGTTGCAGTTGAAGATTATGCTGCTGCTGGGTTAGAAGCTTTGATTGCTCTATTGATATAACCATAAGCTGCCCAGTTTTCTTAGAGAAACTTGCTTGTAGTTCAGCAGCATCCAACTGCGCATCCTCTAACTCATCTGAATTCCACCACCGAGAAACCCAATTACGTTCTTCATGTTTTTTTCGCGCGACTTTCAAGTTATCAAGTTGATCGTAATCATTTTTAAAACTTTTTATTAACGCTGGCATGTCAATTTTTTTCAATAAATCTTTAGGCACTGTAATTTCGGCCATTTGTTTTACAACTAAATCCATGTTTACGATTCTCCTAATTTATAATTACTTAATAAGTTACTAACTGATTGCTCTTGTGATGAAAGCTCTTTTGTTTTATCCGCTAGGCTTCTATTAAAGGCTACTTGCATTTGAGTTTGATTCTTTGACGTTTCTAAAGCCGAATTTTTTGCATTTATTGCGATAGCAAAGTTTTGCTGAATATGACCATAACCAGCGGCTATTTGAACATAATTTTGCGATTGGTTATATTGCTCTTCAATCCAAAGTGCCATTTTGTCGATATTACCTTTCATCGCCTCCAAGTTGTTTTCAAAAGCTTCAAGTAATTGCGTTCCTTTATCTGATAGCCAATCAAAAAACCTATCTAAACCATATACTAATAATGCTGTAGCAATACCTGTTAAAATTGCGGCTATTGCAGGTGCAACAATACCTGCTATAGGTGCTAAAATTGGTATCGTCATAATAAATGTTTGAATGGCTTCTTCAAAAAACATACCTAAACCAGTAGCAACCGCGACTGTTAATATTTTTGTTACCTCTCTGGTTACTTCAAGGGCACTTAAGTTTTTAGGTGGGTTAATAATAAATTTAATGGCTTGCCAAATACTCTTCATGCTCTCACGAATAATAGTGACTATTTTTGCTGATGTTTTAACAATATTATTAATTAAAAAGGTTAATAAATTACTAAAAAAACCTTGAATACCTCCTCCTAATCCAGCTTTACCTGCATCTTTAAACTTGGCCATGACCCTTTTAGCTACACGCTTAATGGCAGCAATTAATTCATCAATTAAATTTTCATTTTTTAATTTCTTAAACAAGTGTTTACTTTCTATAAATACACCATTTACAAATTCATAAATAAGCACACCGAATGCTTGACGCATGGCCATTTTTCCTGCGTCTTTTGCCCCTGTAGTCAGTAACTCTGCACCTTGTTTTTGAATTTGAGCCTTTAGAATATCAGCTTCAACAGCTTCTTTAGCTTTCTTATCTGTTTCTTTAAGCAGAGCTTCATCAACATCAAATGACTCTGCATTGGTTTTACCTGGATCTGCTTTCCTTTGGGATTCAGCCCATTCGAGCTTATCTTTATCTTGCATGGATTGATTAATATTGCCTTCAGATGGAACTAGGTTTGCATCTTGATTTGCCGTTTCAACACGCTTTTCTTGCGACATGTATAAATTTGCTTTAGCGTCAGTTTCAATAGTCTTAGCAGCCCTAACATGATCTATATGTGTTCGGCCATCTTTAGGTAACTTATTACCAGTATATTGACTTACAATATCCTCATCACCTTTGAACATTTCTTTTCGTTTCGCAGGTAAATCTGCATCATATGGTTTTCTATCGTAGCCGCCATTATTACTATCTTGCCATTGATCATAACTTTGTTGATCTTGCTCTGTAGCAGTTACACCTTGTTCAAAGTTTTTTGTAGTAGTTACATTACCGCCATCTTTATCATCAAACATTGCTCCCGTTAAACCAAATGGGCCGATAATTTGTTGTAGAACCTGACTTTGGCAACTATCAAGTAAATCTTGAAGTCGTTTTGCTTTTATCTCGGTTCTGGTTAATTGTTGAGTTGTCATTTAATTTCCCTATGTGAACTGATAGCCAGGCGCAATCGACAAATTATCAATTCCCTGTAATTCGTTTATGTTGGCGAGCCTAAGCTGATACTGCTCGCCAACCAATGTACTTTCTAACGAGCAATCTACGTTCCATTGCCTCATTAAGTAACCTAGAAGCGCTTCTCGCACGTTTAATTCTATCTTTCCACCTATCATCGCATAATCAAGTTCAATCGCTTTAAAGTGCGTTATAGAAGGGTGTGGTACTAAAGTGATTTGGTGAATTTTGTTCCATTGCTTATCAAATTCCCTAGCCTGTATTGTCGCTATTTTTTTTTCAATTGCAGTAACGTTTTGTAATCTCGTGCAAACAAAGTCCCTAAAAGCTTTATTCTTTTTATCGTATGCACGTACATGCCAGCGTTGGCCGTTATTTGCGAGACTATGGGGTACAATTACACGTTTAGTTTCACCTGATGATAGTGAAACATAGTCACATGAAATAGCTTCTCGATTGTTGATCGCACGCATTATTGTCGCGATAACATTTGAATCTGGGTGTATTAATCTTGTGGCATCGATGCATACATCAGATGGCGTAATCCCATTAGAAAAACCATCTCCGAAGCCTCTACATAAACTATTAAGCGTTGTTTCTGGGTTGTGCTCAAATACAGGGGTAAATTCTGTGGTGCGGTAATACTGTTTTGTTGCGTGTTCTAAATTGAGGTTATCTGGAGCAAGTTCTCGATAAAAAGTTAAGTCACGAGAGCAAGATGCTAATCCCGTTTTAAAGTGATTAACTAGGTCGGCACGCGATATTTGTCCAAAAAATTGCAGACAAAAATCAATGAACGCTAGGCGTTCACGCTGTGCGTAGTTGATATTCTTTAAATCTACCAAGTGGCATTCAACATTATTTTTATGTTTATTAAATAACACTTTAAATCGTACCAGCGTAACTTGCAATTAAAATGGTAATATCATTTAGATAATATCATTTTGATTTGATCTATTTTAATTTACTGCTTTACTAAAAAGTAACATTAATGAAATCAAGGCTAAAAATGTGTTACTTATTCGACCTTACCCAAAGCCTACCGATTCTTTACCAAGTTATTTATTACGACTGACAGCCGATAACGGCTATAAAAATTCAATGCAACTTTTAAGAACAGTCAAATGTAAGTTGCTGAATAATAGATTGCCGAGTAAGAAAGTATTTTTTGGCGAATTTGATTTAGATCGAGTAGCAATGTTAGCCAATATAAACACTTCTCAAATTGAAGCGCTAAAGTTTAGACAAATTAATAATATTCGATGCTCGGCCTTTAAACAGAACTTCCTTGTAAAAAGCCTAAACGTCTCACACGTTAGGGTTTGTCCTTTTTGTTATGAAGAATTCAAAACAATATCCTTTCTAAATAGTCTGGCGGCTAAAACTTATTGCACAAATCACAGTTGCCCATTGATAGCAGTTCACCCGGTAACTGGGAGAAAATTAACTTGGGCAACCCATTATTTATGGCGTGATGTCGCTAACTGGGGTGATAAAGCTTCTTCAGTTGAGATTGGTGAAGCTGAGTTTAAAATAAATCAACAAATAGAATATTTGGAAAATAGCCGAGTTATTATTGGGCGGCAACAATTAAACCTTGCTGAATATTGTGACTTATTAGAGTTCTTTGCCCACTTCCATCAATTTGCTTTTAGCTCTAACTCTAATAACCGCGCTAAAAGTGATATTGAGTTTAGCCGCCAATATTACTCTGCTGCCTATTGGTATATTTCAGAATGGCCTACTCGATTTTTTGAGCTATTAGCACATTTTGAAAATCATCCAATGTCACACAAGCGTTTAACTGGGATCAGAAAGTGCTTTCGTGATTTATATGATGACATCTACAGCGCTGAAAACAGCCGTTCAGGTGCTTATAAATTATTGAAATCTGCCTTTGAAGAATATTTACGTGATCATTTTTATACGGGTATGTTGATGAGTTCATTAACTCAGATTGATTACCAAGTGAAAGAACAATCAACTTATGTCACTGAAACCCAAATTGCAGAAATTCTCTGTTGTCATTTAACTAAAGTGAAGATTTACACTCGTGAAGGATTACTTTCTCTTTCTCATACACTATCTAACGACACCCGTTTATTTCTTCGAACTGAAGTTATGGAGCTACAAGTTAGATTAGCAAATTGTTGTTCAATTGATGAGAGTGCTGAGTTTTTAGGTATTAGCGTTTATCTTACTCGGCAGTTACTACGGGCTGGTATTATCCAGTCACTACTTAAACCAAATACTGAAAACAGGGATTGGCTAATTGAAAATCTGCGAGTTGAAGAATTAGTAAATCTGCTTATTGCCTCTGCTGACCTTACCGTTAGGAAGTCGGGTACAGCTATAAAGCGATATTCTTTCACTAAAGTAGGTTTTGACCGCCTAATGCAATCGATGCTTAATGGTGACATTAACTACGGGTATACCCCAAGTAAGAAAAAGCCTTTATCACTTGAACAATTCACGCCTATTTTCAATGTGAATGACGAGTCTAACAATGTGTTCTTATCGCCCTCTGAAGCAACAATTGAGTTAGGTGTAAACATTAACGCAATTTATGATTTTATTAAATTAGGCTTCTTACAGTGTAATAAACAAGAAGTTAAACGCACAGCTCGACCTGTCAAAATGATCCCTAGAGTGAGTATTGAAAAGTTTAAGTCACGATATTTACTGACTAGGCAAGCTAGAAAATTAAAAGGCAACAATATTGAGCTTATGTCTGGCCCTAGAATCGATGGCTGTTGTATTAAGCTGTATTGTCGTAAGTTAAATAGCTTTGACTCACCTAATTAATGAAGTTATCTCAGTCACTGGAATTTTAGATATATTTATCTACAATGCATACAATTATTGAGGCTGTAATTGTATGATCATGGTCCTGTAAATTGTGGTTAGGTATAACGGCTGCTTCACAGGGAAATAATGAACGAAAAGTAGTAAAGTACGATTCACAAGTATCTACATCCCACTGCTTAATATCTCCCGTAATTGTCAAAACGGCTGCTACCGTTGAGTTTATCTCTTGTGGAGATAATCTCAAACTATTGACCATCTGATTAATACTCTTATTCATATCATTAAATGATTCAATAGTCATTTGAGTTGCTTTGTATACCTCCCCTTGATTAAAGCTACTAACAATATCTACATGATCAATACAAAACGGAGAGTGACCACATAGTAAATTCGCGTACAAATCCAATAAAAGTGAAATGTTTGTTGAGTGACTTTTAAATCGTTGTATCAAATTACATTTCAAAGTGTTCTGGATTTCTAGTATAAGTTCTTCTTCGACATGGGTTATTTGTTTTGTTTCACTTTCAATAAAGACCACTAAGTCAATTAGATCAAACTGGGGGAATTCTTTAATAGTATTAAGTGCTTTAGAGAGTATTAACTCTTCAGCATCAATTACGATAGCGATTATTGGTTGTTCTTCTTTTTTTCTATCCCACTCTATTGAATGTGAACGCCAATCATTGAGTACACCAGAATTAAAATAACCATAAGGCCATGAGCTTTGTAACTGTGCTAAATTTCTCTCTGCTAACAAGCCACAGCCCAAAAATATCTTACTAATTTGCCCATCGTTCATATTTATTTCTCAACTTTAGATATAAAATAGATCAAGAAGTCAGCATAATGCAAATCAGCTTTGTCTGGCTCAGGAGGCTTCGGAATTTTGACGAATACGGTCGATATATATGGGTATCTAATTTCCCCTCTATACTCATGGCGCATAATTGCACCGGAAATTTCATGTTGGATGCCTCCACAATTTGAAATATCTAAAACAACCTCACCCGTAGTGATGTGAATAGAAATCCCTGCATTGACGCTATATTTATCAATGTTAACATTCATCACTTGCAACACTGCCCAGTCCCCTTCATGGGCGAACCTTACATCCCTATTAGGATATTGATTGACTATCTGTGCAATAGAAGCTACTTCTGCATGTGCTTTTTCCTTGGCATTATCATCTACCTTTGCTCCATCAATCGTGCTGTAGCCAGAAAAAGCTAAAATAGTTGCCAAGTCATGTGCATTCGTTGCAAATTCACTGCCGCCTCCTTCTGAAGATATAGTTGCATTTTTTAAAAAATAATCAGCTAATTCGTCCACTAGGAGGGACTTCCATCCTTTTTCCTCTGCTTCGGCAATTTGGTCAAAACTCAGCGTCATTTTAGCTACTTTACGACCGTATGAGATATTATTAGCCTTTTCTTCATATGTACTTAAATCGTTATGTAATGGCGACCATGTCTTTGCTTCGATTACTACAACAGCCTTACTGCTTATCAGCATTAAATCGATAAATAAATTGTTCGTCTGACAATTAGTTGTTTTCATTTCAAAAACAGCTTCGCAATCTTTTAAATCTTCATGAGAAAGCGCTAAGGACTTTTCGATACATTGCGCCAAGGCAGTATGATTTGAGCTAGTGAACATGTTACCTATCAATTGAGTCATACTCGTTTCACTACGACAGTAGGTATTACAATTTCGTTCAATTCTTGATAACTGATTCCCTGCTAACTTTTTAATCATTTCATAACGCTTACACATATCTAATACTCCTTTTGAAAGATGCAATTAAAAGCTAAATTATCTATAACATTATTGTTTTTTAAAGTTGCGAATAATTCAAACCTATTAATCACTCCTTTCAGAATAGAAAAGTCACTTTCAAAGTACTCAAGCACTTTTCCTTCTACTTTTGAATCTATCATTATGCCTTTTGTTTTCGCCAACATATCTATAAAATTAGAGCAGGATTTAGCATCGGGCACATCGATTCGAACAGCCACACCACCACACAGTCTTGACAGAAAATGAGGATTGAATCCATTCGACATCTCATTAGGGTGATTATTTCCAGCAACAATAACAGGAATATTTAACTTCCTTGATTTATTAAAAATATCCAAAATATAATCTTGAGTACGAACCATATGAACATATTGATGCACATCATCAAGAATAACTATCGATGCACGATCAAAATCTACTGATTTATGAAATTCATTATTGTTGAGTGAATCATTAAGGTATCTACAAAGCCCTTTGTTATCAAAGTAAATGATTGAACTATCATCAAAAGCATTAAGCTTCATGTAAGCCCTCGCAACGTTTAGAATGTGTGTTTTACCAACACCGACATTGCCATAGAGTAATAATGGTGAATAATTTATTTTGTCTTCTTCTAGCAAACTTTTCACTGCCATTATTGCTTCGCTGTTAAATTCGCCACATATAGTATTGAAATTCTCAAAAATACTGTCAAAACTCCTCATTTCACTTCCCCTGTATATGATATTACTATCAACTTTCCATGTAATCTAATCCCTACCAATCACCTAAAAAGCATAATATTAATACTATAAGGGTTGAGATCCTGGACTGGGGCGTGCCAAACAAAAAATAAATATAACATAATATAACTTTTTGATTTATAAGTGACTATTAATTAAAGGCTATTAAGCAACAGTTTGTTTTTTTGGTATTTGATAAATTTTTCTGCGAATATAATTACGTCTTGGGATGACTTTTCATTACGGTATGCCTGGCTTAGATAAGGTCAACAGAGGTGCTGCCATAAATCTTTTCTAGATTTCAACAACCATGATGATTATTCCCTAGACTGAGCGAATATCCAAAAAGGCACCTTGATATAACACACTGATGAAAAGTTAAATATTGTATGCTCGACTGCGTTATTAACTTACATTCATGATTTTCTATTATTACCCCAAGGCTCGGCCACATAGATAACCGCTTTGCTGGGTAATACTGAATAATTCGATAATAGTGATAGTCAATATCATTTCGCAGATCATCAGGGATATTATGAATAAGTGATAAGTGCATGATGACCTTCTATGATTAATCATTAAATGATAGGCGACCAATACTGCTTTTGAAATACTAAATGGGGCTAGCTGATATTCCTTCTTTTTGTTCCTGTCATAACTTAACTCTTTGTTGATACTGTTCCAATATATGATTTACGTCACTTAAAGATATTGAAGCAGGCCCCTGCGTTTTTAAAATAAAATTTGGGTATTTATCTTTAACAAAGTTAGTCAGACTTTTTTGGTGGAAATTAAACAGTTTTTCAAGCCAAGTTAACCCTACTTTTTGTGATTCATAGAATTGGGAACGATGAATTAGCTCTTTGACTGCAACAATCAATGTTGGGCAAGTATTATTCACTAGGTAATTATTAAGCTTGGTGAAGGCTTGGCCTAAATCAGTTTTACCTTGTTCAAACTGAGATTGCACATATTCATTAAGAGCACTCTGCAACAAGGTACTATCATTCAGTAACTCACCTATAACAGTTTGATGTTCGTGCTTTTGCTCAATTGAATAACTTCTTTTTTTTCTCCATAGTGGATTGCCACTCTGATAAACAAGTAACGATAGAGCTTCAATATGACTATATTGCCAAGCAAGTTCATCTATTAAAGTTTCTCTATTTTGCAATACCCCCTCGTCAGTTAATTGTTCAATTCGCTTGGAAAAATAATCAACCTCCGTTTCTTTAGACTCAAATTCATGAAGAGGAAATTCGCATTTATCACACTTCATAGCGTGAACGGTACGTTCCGTAATAGAATCCCCGCAACGAGAGCAATTATCCGCTAATAAACAGCTATGTTCAGGACAAACTAAATTATTTCTAAAGGACCACTGCGCCATTAATTTATGTTTATTACTCCTGAAACAAATTGGGCATATCTTAATTTGCTTGTAATCAAAGTATTTCTTTTCGGTATCGAAAAATTGCCATTGGTCGAAAAGTTGATTCACACTTGGCATGCCTGTGCAAAGAAAAACAAACTGCCTGAGTTGATTTCTCTCTGCAATGTCTTTACTGCGATAAGAGACGCTTTCCTTAGACAAATAAAGGGTCCAATGATCGAACTTGTAATGGTTAAATCGAGCAAGCCTGATCACATAGCTCTGAAATGTCTCTCCTAAATCAGGAAACGGTCTAGATGAAAGCATTTAGGCCTACCTTGAACGAAATATATCAGCTAAAGAATCATCTGATTTAATAGGAATGTAAACTCTCTCTTTATCCATATCTTTGTAATGTTTATGTTCATCTTCCGTTAAAAAATGCTTAACATCTATTTCATTTATCGGGATATTTTTAGAAAGAGGGTTAAACTCTTCAGGCACACCCAAATGTTTTTTTGCGGCTGCTAATAGTCTATGGTGACCAATATTACTTTCATTGGCCATAACTGCTTTTCTAGCGGCAGGCTTAATTATCTTTTTCATTAATCTCGATAGATTACCACCCGTTAATGTCAAAAGTCTTAGTGCAAAGTCTGGTTCGTTTAGGTTTGAACTTTCATCAAAAGGTAGCTGCTTATCTATTTCATTCAATAGACTTAACCATTCAGGAAAACTTTTTTCATCACGATCATACTCATCGAGTAAATGTATGTAATCAAATCGATTCTTTAATTCGCTACTTCTGTCTATTATCTCTTTACACCAAGGCAAACCAAACAAAACTACAGGTCTCTTACCTAGGTTAATTAATGTTTTTATCCAATTTGCTGCACTGCCCTTTTTATTTTCTCCTCCCCCCTCAAAAGCATGCTGAAATTCGTCAATAAAAATAACTTCCGTATTAAGTTCTTTAATCTGCAAGATGAAACGATCACCTAACTCTGAACGTGTACCAAATTTACCTTCTAGTTCATCGCCTAGATCCCGCAACATTTTTCCAGGTGCTGCTTTAGGGTTCTTATCGTCAGTTAAAATTGTAGACAAAATAGGAACAATATCTTGCTCTTTTTCGTTGTCACGATAAACACTTCTCGGATACTTTCTCTCAAAATGTTCACGAAGAGATGTTTTGCCAACTCCACTTAGTCCCATAACTAATGTACAACTTGGTTGGCCAAAATAATTAGAAGCTCTCCCTACTAACATTGTTTCTTCAATGTCTTCCATGATTTCTGTTATCTTAGCCGTTTCAATATAAATACACTCTATTTGAGCAATTTTTTCTTCTAAAGTCATAATATTCACTACTGTTGTTTGTATTTGTCCAAAAAGTCAGAGTTTGACTCTTTCTTTTTCACATTTCCCTTTGGTACAGAAGGAGAGCTAGGCTTATCTATGTTATAACTACCCGAAACTAACGTATTTTTGCCAATAGAGTTTTGCCCCAAATCATTAAGCCTAGCTGATGCTTTAGCGTGTGAATGTTTAGCTTTTGTAGTTGATGAAAATGATCGATTAACTATCTCATCTATTCTTCTGCGAGCCTGAGCTAGTGAAACTTCATCAACTGAGCTTTTAGCTAAATACCTTCGATACCTTCTAATTACTTTGTGTTGATAATAAGTTAATTTTTCTGTGTACTCTTGGTCAACAGCCATAACTGGGTAATATTTGTCATCAATAGGACTTAGTACATTTATTTGAGATAGATCTTCACGGTTCACTTTAAAGTCTAATTTTTGATTACCGTAAATCTTCCTTAAATCTAACAATAATTTACTGTCATATTTAATGTATAAATACACTAATCCGTCATCATTATTCACTGCATTTGTGTTTTCAGAAAAAGCCAGTTCTAGTTTCTTTAGTGATACAGGTTCAATATCAATATATTTCTCATCTCGTTTCCATGCTACATAGGGAACAACTTCATCATTCCCATGGGGACTTTTCATATAAATATCTACAACCCAAACATAAAATGCTTCTACAAAATCAGATAAAGAAATAACGGCATTTTTTAAAGGGTCATATTCATTTGAATCAAATAAACTGGCAAATACTTTTCCTGGTTTGTCATCAAGAAATGTTTGATTGACCGTTTTAAAGAAAGTTTCAACGGCACCTTTGTACCATGGCATTCCAGCCGGGTTTCCTCGTCCTACTATTTGAAGTTCATATAAAGCATCTTCTAATAAATCACTTTCAAACTCAGCACCACGATCATAAGCTATTTCGTTAAAAGCCCCTCTACACGGCCAATCCCCTTCTACGGCAGGGAATTGTTCTAAAAATTCAGTTTTATCCGAAATAGCATGTTTCATCGCCCTTGCAACACTGACAAAACTCGGAGCTTCAAAACCTATATATGTACCCAATAAGCTTTTTGATTTTTTATCAAGAACGCTAGTTAAAGTAGGACGGCCCAAAGGGAGCCTTGTAACATCATCTACCACAAAGCAGTCACCACCAGTATGATCAATTTCTGCTCTATCTAATATGTATAAGGCTTTAGCTGACGAGCGAGAAACTCTGTATTTATTTATGGTTTTCTTTTTACCAAGGTAGGCTTCCAGTAAATCCACAGGTGCTATTTTTTTTGCTCTGTTTATAAAGCCTTGATAGGAAAAAGTATCTAAAAGTTCATCATTGGTAATCTTGGAGGTGTCATTTTCAATTTCATCGTTGTGAAGTAACACATGATCATTCAAGTAAGTAAAAGCTGTTCGCAAAGTTGGCCTTTTAGCGTCTTTGTACTTTTCTAGAGCCTCTAAAATAAGCTTTTCAAGTTGATCGTTTTTTCTAGGTTTACGATTTCCTTTTTTTGCAGTTTTAGGTATTAAGCCTTTTATTCCATATTGGTCGTAAGCATCAATCCACCTTTTTAAAGTTCTCCAACTTATTTTTTCTATATCATGATGTTCAGAAACTTTATTAATCAAAGGTGTGAGTGTTCGTTCAGAGCAACCTTTAATATCTTCATCATTAAATGCTCTTACAAATTTGTATCGTTGCCGTGCTACAGCCTTTAGCTCGTCAGGATAACTATAGAAGTCTTTCGAGTTCTCATTGTGCAATTCATTGTAACGAGAGTCTGAAGAAATAACTTCTGCTTTTCCAATAAAAATGAGGTCGGTCAATACTCGTTTAGCATATTTAACTTCTGCCTCAGTAATAGAATCTATTAAAAAGACTTCATTTTTATTATTAATGTTTTTAATTTCATACTGTTTCTGACTAATTACTATAAAATTACCTACTGCTAGCGGTGCAGACATGTTAAACCTCCCACAGCGTCATTTTTGGCCCAAAACTTTCATCGAAATTAGCTACGAGTATTTTAAAATAAATTAGCTGGTAAATCTGACCAATGGTTACATCAACTTGGTTCATTAGGTCTTCTGCTATTATTGATTCTTGTTTAACGAATATTTGTTTAATCAATTTAACCAGCTCACTATCAGGTTTACCTCTGCGTTGAGCACCATAAACTCTCTTAAAATTTGTAAGCTTAGGTTGTTTCCGAATAAAGTCATCACAAACTAAAATAAGCTCTTTACCTAATATTTTTGCTTGTTCCTGTTTTGCTTTAAACTCTAAATCAAAATTCTCATCTAAATATTTTCGCTCCTTTATTTCGTAATAGGTATCAACACCTCCTTTTATTATTACTTCAAAATCGGGTGTGTAACCCAGCTTTTCATTATTAAAGTAATAATAGTAACCCAGTGGCTGACATTGATATTGAATAACTAATGGATCAAATTCTAAGTGATAGCAGAAATCTTCTTCTAAATCGCCTTCCGTTTTAACCATGTGCACATCTCCCTTAACAGAAGGAAATTGACAAATTGTTTTACGTTTAAAATTTTTGAGATTTCTTCTTTTAGACAAGTACACTTTAAATTCAATCTTTGAATAATTTAGATGTATAGATCTATAGATAAGAAATTACTCATTGTCAAGTTATGATTTATTTTGACAACGAATAATTTATTTTTGACAGGTTATGGTTTACGTTACAAATTAGGTTATCGCCATATTACCTTTGCTTTGTAGCCATTCTTTTCGATCGCCACTACGCTTTTTCGATAACAACATGTCCATCAGTTCCATCGTTTCACTATGTTCATCGACGGTAAGCTGTACTA
>Ga0209395_1002635_pt1 | contig 23064 bp, 21 predicted proteins | sample GOMGulsemesocosm_3_FD_184635 | JGI IMG/M metagenome (GOLD analysis project Ga0209395, IMG submission 184635) | Methane-oxidizing microbial communities from mesocosms in the Gulf of Mexico - GOM9D Gulf of Mexico (SPAdes) (version 2) | ecosystem: Environmental > Aquatic > Marine > Cold seeps... | reverse complement strand
TCATTTTGATGTTTTAACTCAATTGCCTAACAGAATTTTGCTTGCTGACCGTTTTACTAGAGCAATTGCGCATAGTAAAAGATCAGATACTCAACTAGCCGTTTGTTTTCTTGATCTCGATGACTTTAAACCCGTTAATGATACTTATGGTCACGACATTGGTGATCAATTACTTATTGAGGTTGCTGAAAGGATAGGCCTTAATTTAAGGGAAGAAGACACCGTTTCGCGTCATGGTGGCGATGAGTTTGTACTTTTATTAGGTGATATAGAATCCTTTACTCAATGTGCACAAATGCTAGATCGTCTCATTCACTTTCTTGGTCAACCGTATCTGATTGATGGTCATTCAATCGTTATAAGTGCCTCTATTGGTGTTACTTTATACCCAAACGATAACAGTGATTTAGATACTTTAATGAGACATGCAGATCAAGCTATGTATCAAGCAAAGTTGGCCGGTAGAAACCAATACTACTTATTCAATACTGAACAAGATCAATTAGTTATTCAAAAAAACATTCAACTCCAAGAAATTGAACAGGCCATATCTAATAATGAATTAGAATTATATTATCAACCTAAAGTTGATATGAAATCAGGCAAAGTTTTTGGTGCAGAGGCTTTGGTTCGTTGGATTCACCCAGAAAAAGGACTTATCCCCCCGTTAAAGTTTTTACCTATAATTGAAGCAACAAATTTAGAGATTTCACTTGGAAACTGGGTAATAAATAAAGCATTAGAACAACTTAAACATTGGAAAGACTTAGGGCTTGAATTAGAAGTCAGCGTTAATATTTCTTCCTTTCATCTTCAGTCATCAACATTTGTTGAAGATTTAGAAGCATCACTTGCTCTAAACCCAACAGTTAATTCAAAATATTTACAGCTAGAAATCCTTGAAAGTAGTGCCCTAGGTGACCTTCAATCTATTGGTAACTGTATCCAAACATGTATTGATAGATTAGGTGTAAATATTGCTTTAGATGATTTTGGCACGGGATACTCTTCTTTAACCCATTTAAGACATTTAGCAGCAAAAACCATAAAAATTGACCAAACCTTTGTTAGGGATTTACTTGATGACCCCGATGACCATGCCATTATTGATGGTGTTATTGGCTTAGCCAATTCATTTAATCGTTTCGTTATAGCTGAGGGTGTTGAAACAACAGAACATGGCTTAATGTTACTTTTAATGGGTTGTCATAAAGTTCAGGGCTATGGAATTGCTAAGCCAATGCCTGCTGATGACTTTCCAAAATGGTTAAAAAATTACCAACCAAATGAAGAATGGGTTTCGTGTGCAAATAACCCTATCTCTTTTAAAGAAAAAAAAATAAAGCTATTAAAGCTAACTCTTAGTCAATGGCAACAAGTTTTTAAGAAAAATATACAACAGGAAGTGACTGAGTCAAAATCATGGCCAATCTCTAAACGCACCAAATGCCATTCTGGCATTTGGTTAAGGCGAATAGAACAAGAACAATTCTTTGATAATGAGTGGCTTATAAAGCTAGATGAATCACATAACTTAATGCACAATATTGCAGATAATTTGTTTGATTTATATCAGCAGGGAAAGTTAGATGTCGCAAGAGCAAAACTGAAAGATATAGATTTAGCTTTTAAAAACATAAATGAGCTTTTAATTCATTATAAATAAAAACAGACTAAGCATATTTTGACGACTTTAAATCTCAGTTTCATCAGGCTGTTTTTTTAATGCTGATGCTAATGCCATCAAAGCCCAACCTCTAAAACTAACATCAACACTCAATGAAAAAGCCAAAAACCATGCAGCCGATGTTGGCCAATCAACCCATATTAACATTCCTAATATAATAGAAATAATACCTGTTATTCTATTTGAGCTTGGATTAGGTACTTTTGCGACAGATAAAATAACATTTCGATATATTCCTTGAGACACCAAATAGCCGACAATTAATAAGTGTAAATCTTCTGGAATTCCATTTACGGCAAAAAGTACTAATAGTCCTACGACAATATCAAGTATCCCACCCTGAATATTAACTAAAAACCCTTGGGCAGTTACCGTGTAAAGTGCATCAAGACACCTTAAGGCACCCATGACTGTTACTACCACACCGATTAAAGGTAACCATGAAAAGTTCTCACCCAGCATATAAACTTCAGGTGCAACAATACATAAACTTGCAACAGTACCACCCACTAAAATCATAATGACACCACGAATCGTGTACCAAACAGGATTAGATGTGAATTGTTTTAACTCTTTAAATTTTGATTCTGTCATTATCTTAGCTTTTATTTCTATGAAAAATGTAGTAATTCACCCTGTTTATCAAAGGCTAAATATTTTGATAAATCACCACCACTTTGAACGGCTTGCACCATCATTTTAAGTGGTTCTTCAGCTTGTTCTGCAGTTGGGGCTACGCCATTAACACCACCAAGACAAGCAATTAAAACTATACTCCATTCTTGTTCCATCTGTTTGGATTCTTCAACTAAATCTGTAAAATCCGTTAACTCAGATAAATCCTTGTCCACACACATAATCGCCTGCAATTCACCACCTTGTCCAGAGTGAAAACTTTCCTTATCTGCATCATTATGATCATTAGGCAAAGTGGCGTGTAAAAATACAAACAAAAATCGTTGAGGATCATCTTGTAATCTGCCAACAGTTAATAGACTCTTATAGTCAGTTATATCAATCATGCTTTATTATTAGTTTCTGTTATTAATTGTTCAATCGATTCAACAGCCAGCTTGGCTGCATCATATTTTGCAAAGTCAGTTTGTAATAGCTTTGCCTTTTGTTTAAAGCTAGGGTTATGCAAGAGATTATGTACCGCCATTTTAATATCAGATACTGAAGGATTCTGTGTTTTAAGGTTAATCCCTGCCCCTGCATTTTCTACTCTTGCTGCAACTTCCATTTTCTCTTCTGTTGCACCGGCAATAATTAAAGGTACGCCATGAGCAAGTGCATTTTGAACTGCTCCAAAACCACCATTTGAAATCATTATATCAATATGAGGTAATAAATTACCGAAAGGAATAAACTTTTCAGCATACATATTTTCTGGCAAGTTATTTAATTCCCCCGATTCAACAGGAACAATGACTAACTTAACCTTTTCATCTTTTAACGCATCAATAACAGGATTAATAAGATCATCCAGATTTTTAGACACTGTACCTTGATTTAATAAAATAACGGGGACATCATCATTAATATCCAGCCACCAGTTAGGTTCTTTAAAATCAGTAACAGGGTCGATAAGAACTGGGCCTATAAATTTTAAATTATCAGGCATTTGTTCTCTAGCATATTCAAAAGAAGCTGTTGATGTATGTAAAACAAGGTTAGGAATTTCAAATCCTTTACTAAAAAAAGATTGCTCAAAAATTGTTAAGCCTAATATTTGTCTAATTTGATTGACATGCTTTTGCACATCTTTAAATAATAGTTTTTCGAATAGCTTTTTTAATAGACTATTTCTAAATTTCAGTAAAACTGTATTTCCAGGTAACAAGCCTAAACCAAAAGGTGCAATGTTTTTTCCTGGTAAACTTAAAGGTAATATTGATAACCTGACACTAGGAGGCCCACCTAGTTCTGTTATCCAATTTCCTGCAACCATAAAGGTATCACTTACAATTACATCGGCAGGAAACTGTTTTAATTGTTGTTGTAATAACGCAAGAACATCTGGTACTTGATCAAACATAATATGTTTTAAATAAAACTTGATCTGAGAGAGCCCTTTTTTATTTTTTAATTCAGGAAAAAAATCATAAACCTCTGCATCTTTAGGATCCCATTTACTGGGTAAGGGATGAAAAAATGCGCCTAACTTTTCCACTCGCTGTTTAAAGTTTTGTCCTGTAATACAAATAATCTCATGCTCCCTTGCTATCAACTTTTTAATGATAGGAACAAAGGGATTAAAATGACCATCAACTGGCTCAATTAGAATTATTATTTTGCTCATGATTTAAATCTACTCCAGCCATTTTTTTAGCATTGTAACCTGATAACCCTTGAGCTATGGTATTAACTATTTTTTCTAAAATCAGCTCCACTATAAAGAATTAATCAAACTTGCTATACTGCGCGCATAATTTTATGGAGTCTAAATAATATGTCAGAATTTAATAACGTTACTATTATCAAAAAAGCCAATGTATATTTTGATGGTAATGTCAGCAGTCGTACCGTTAACTTTGCTGATGGCACAAGTAAAACACTTGGGTTTATGTTGCCAGGTGAATACACTTTTAATACAGCAGATAAAGAGTTGATGGAAATTTTAGAAGGTGATCTTCAGGTATTATTACCAGAAACAACTGAATGGCAAACAATAAAAGGCGGTGAATCTTTTAATGTGCCAGCTAATGCTAAATTTACAGTAAAAGTGCAAACCCCAACTGATTATTGTTGTTCTTTTATTAAATAAGAAGATGCTTTCTTATCCCCCTTTATTCAAAGGGGGATATCTTAATTTTCACTCTCTTTTTGGACTAATTTAACATGGAAAAAATAGCTATTTTTGTTGATGTTCAAAATATTTATTACACCACTCGACAGCAATTTAACCAGCAGTTTAACTACCGTGCTTTTTGGACTAAAGCAACAGCCAATAAAGAAGTTGTCGCCGCTTATGCTTATGCCATTGATAGAGGTGATGCTAAACAACGTAGTTTTCAAAACGCCCTTAAACACATTGGCTTTCAAATCAAATTAAAACCTTATATTCAACGTAAAGATGGTTCTGCTAAAGGTGATTGGGATGTTGGGATTACTTTAGATGTAATAGAACTTGCTGCCACTGTTGATAAAGTAATTTTATTATCGGGTGATGGGGATTTTGATTTATTGCTGCACAAAGCACGTGAAGTTTATCAAACAAAAAGCGTTGTCTATGGTGTAAATGCTTTAACAGCACCCAGTTTAATTAATGCCTCTGATCAGTTTATTGCTATTGGTAATGATTTGCTGATGTAATAAAGTTATAGTCAGCTTGACAGGCTATTCTAACAACCACTATTTATAATCCCACCATGCGCTTGATTCACACAGCCGACTGGCATTTAGGTCGTATCTTTCATAATGTTTCATTATTGGAAGACCAAAAATATATCCTGAAACAACTTGTTAATATTATTGAACGGAATAAACCTGATACGGTCATTATTGCAGGTGATGTTTATGACAAAGCTATTTCATCTGAAGGTGCTGTTATTTTACTGACAGACTTTATCAATCAAGTGGCTGGATTATTAAATATACCCATCATCATTATTAGTGGAAACCATGATAGTGGCACCCGTTTAAGTTTTGCCTCTTCAATTTTAGAAAAGGCCAATGTACATATTATTGGAAAAACCAACTTAGACACCATCCCAATTATTTTAAATGATGAATTTGGCGAAGTTTACTTCTACCCTCTTCCCTATTTATCGCCACTTGCAGCTCGATCTTTATATCAAGATGCAGAAATAAAATCTCACCAAGATGTAATTAAACGTCAAGTTAGTTGTATTGCACATGACCACCCCAAAGGTAAACGTAGTGTATTAATAATGCATGAATTTGTTATTGGCGCAGAGGAAAGTGAGTCGGAACGACAATTAAGTGTTGGAGGAACCTCATCCATTGAATCAGGCATTCTGCAACAATTTGATTATGTTGCTATGGGGCATATTCATAGCCCTCAAGCAATAGGCAATGAATTTATCCGTTATTCAGGCTCCCTATTAAAATACAGTTTTAGTGAGGTTAAGCATGATAAAGGCATCACTGAAATATCACTTGATGCTGATGGGTTTAGTTCTTGCCAACATATAAGTTTAAAGCCATTACGTGATATGAGAATTATTTCTGGCACACTGGATGATATTTTAAACAATGCTGTTTTTGATCCTAACGTTAATGATTTTCTGTGTGCTGAATTAGTAGATAAAGGCGAACTTTATGATCCAATGCGCCAATTACAAGAACGTTATCCCAATACTTTAGAAATTCGACGTGTGAGTCAATCTAGCTCTAAAAATATAAACACTCAAAGCTTTAAAGATTTACATAAACAAAATGTACCCGAATTATTTGATGCATTTTATCAACATGTTTGTAGTGAAGCACTTGATGAAACTCAAACTGAATTTGTTAAATCTATAGTTGAACAACTTGATCACTCAGGTACAGGAGTTAAGTAATGCGTCCACTACATTTAACAATCAGCGCTTTTGGGCCATACCCTAGTCAGCAAGTTTTTGATTTTCAATTATTAGGTGAACATAACTTATTCTTAATTAGTGGTGATATTGGAGCAGGTAAAACCACTATTTTTGATGCCATTTGCTGTGCTTTATATGGTGAAACATCGGGTGGAGAAAGAACTGTAGAAGATATGCGTTCTCATCATGCCTCTGCAGATACAGTAACAGAAATCACTTTAGACTTTTCGATTCAGGGCGCACTTTACCGTGCGTGGTTTTCCCCCAAACAACAGATTCCAAAAAAGAGAGGGGCTGGTTTTACTGAGCAATCTGTACAGTCAGCTCTCTACCAAATAGATGATGTTGAACAAAGTAATGAACAAGCTGTTTTAATTTGTGAAAGTATTAGAAAAACCAAACCAGAGATTGAAGGTTTAATAGGCTTTAATGTTAATCAATTTCGCCAAGTGGTTATGCTGGCTCAAGGTAAATTTAGAGAATTATTAACTGCAAATTCTACCGATAGAGAAGAAATCCTAAAAACCTTGGTTGATACCGAATTTCTAGCACGGTTTGAACGAAAACTTAAAACACTTGAGTCAGAACTCAAACAAAAAGTTACAGATCTAGAATCACAAATTAAAGGCTTACTAAAAAGCGAAGGAGTTGATTCCTTTGAAGATCTATTGCCCCAGCAACAAGAAATTACTCAGCAACGTATTGAAATAGACCTTAAAATCACAGATGCTGAGGCTATCCGCTTAAAAGCTGAAAAGGGTTTAAATCAAGCTGTTAGTATCAATAAATTATTTGAACAACAAAAGCAATTGCTAAATGCTCAGCAACAGCTGATAGAGCAAAAAGATAAATTTGATGCCTTAGCTTTATCATTAAGAACACATGCAAAAGCGGAAATACTATGGCCTGATTTCCGTATTTATGAAGAAGCAGATAAAGCATTAAAACAAATTACGCTCACATTAGAAGATGCCGAAACAAACCAAAATAAATTTGAGTTATTAGCCAATAACACTGCAACTAATTTAGCTACTTTAGAATCTGAAAAACAAGTACAAGAACAAAGAAAACAACAGTTACACGAACTAAAACTAAGTAATGAAACTTTAACCTCTTTATCCATTAATAGAGAAAAACTTAAGCAAGCCACTGCTTTATTAAACAGTTCAGAAAAGAAAGTCTTACAAAATGAACAATCATCCAAAGATTATCATCAACAATTAGAAAGCAATGAACTCGCAATCAATACACTCAACCACTGTGAAGCAACTGCCATAGAAATTCAGCATCAGTTAAAACAAAGAAAAGAACAACAAAAGCATTTATATCGAATTGAAGAAACGGTTAATAATCAACTTCAAGCAGAAAATATTTCACAACAATTACAACAGAAATTATCACAACAAAATATAACCGTACAAGATACAGAACTTTCTTTACAGAAACTTGAAGATGAACGTCTACAAGATATGGCATCTCATCTAGCAAAACAGTTATCCCCCGACTCACCTTGTGTTGTTTGTGGAAGTAATGAGCACCCTCACCCAGCCATTCCGCCTCAACATATACCCTCTAATGAAGTAATAGATAATGTAAAACAACGATTACAATTAGAAAAAGAGGACTTAGCTAAGGCTCAAGAAAAGTCAGATAAGCAACAACATCAACTTACGGGTATTAACAGCACCTTAGCAGAGTTAAAACGCAATGTATTAACTGATGAGCTTACTATAGAAGTTTGTAATAAAGACATTACTACATTAGAACAGCAACTAGAATCTACAAACTTTGAATTAAAGCAAAAGCAAACACTGTTACAACAGCAAAATGATATTAAACATTCACTAAAAGCTATTGAAGATAAGCTACAGACCTTACATTCTCAACTGAAAGATCATCAAAGCCAAGTTAATATCCTAGAAGGACAAATAAATAATCAATTGACCAGCATCCCTAGTCAATTTCAACAGTTCACAAATCTTAATCAGCAAATAGACCAGTTAAATAAAGCTATTTTAGAATTCAATCAGCAACTAGAAACATTATCAATTAAAAACAAATCAGCCCAACAACAATTGAATATGGCTGCAGGCTTTTTACAAAATGCCAGCAAACAACTGCAAATATTAACTGAAGACTTTAATAGTAAACAATATAATTTCCAGTTAGCAATTGAGAAATCAGTTTTTACAGATATATCATCGCTAAAATCTGCCCGCCTTTCAGATCATGATTTTAAAAATCACAGCGAACAATATCAAACGTATCAACAACAAAACTTAAACATTGAAGCTCAACTTCAAGAATTATCACCTCAATTAACAGATAAAAAACAATCAGAAATAGCACCACTTGAAAAGCAATATCAAAAAGCACAAAATTTAAAAGGTGATTACCTTAAACAAAAAGGACAGCTTGATCAGCGCTTTAATGTTTTAGGAAATATAATTAAAAAAATTAGTACTGAATTAACTAATTTAGACATAGCAACTGAAAAATTTCAGCAAACCAGTCACCTCTCTAAAATTGCAAATGGAACAGGCTATCAAGGGAGTAAACTTAGTTTTAGTCGCTTCTTATTAGGCCGTTTATTAGATGAGATTTTACAAGCAGCTTCTAGCCGTCTAGATATTATGAGCGAAGGACGTTATCAGTTAACCCGAAAGCTAGACCAGTCTAATAGACAATCAGCATTTGGTTTAGATATAGAGTTAATTGATGCTTATACAGGCCAAAAAAGACCAGTTAACACCTTTTCTGGCGGTGAAGGTTTTTTAGCCTCATTAGCCCTTGCTTTAGGGCTTAGTGAAGTCGTTCAGAATAATGCAGGGGGAATTTATCTAGATACCCTATTTATAGATGAAGGTTTTGGTTCATTAAATGACGAGGCATTAGAACAAGCAATTACAGTTTTAACAACACTTAGTGGTAATGGCCGTCTTGTTGCAGTTATTAGTCATGTTAATGAATTAAAAGAACGTATAGATGCTCAGCTTGTGATTAAAAAAACATCAAAAGGTAGTTCTGCTGAATTTATTGTTTGATCTATATTATCTAAGAATTCTATAAGGTATAAATATTGGAGGATTAAACCATAAAAAGTTAATTCTTTATGTGTAAATTTAAGATAGCATTCTTTTATTGACATACAACTAATGTTAGAGCTGATCCCCTTTGATTTATGTTAACTTAGTTTATTACACCGGCTTTATATTTACTGTTCACACGCTTTATTCAAGCAGAGCAATTACAAACCAGCAATATAAACACTCCTAATTATTTAGGCAGTTCAGTTTGAAGCTTATCCCAAACCAAGATAATTACTGCTTTTGTATTTGTATACAAAAAAATAATTGAAATTTTGACCCATTTGGATCATGTATTATTACTATTTATGATGTATTGTGATCTTCAGGGTATAGTTTAATTATCTCAAATAGAGAATAGGTATAAGAACTAGAGTAATACATACTTAAGAAATTTAAGTATTCTAAATTCAATTTAGTTAAAACCCAATCTAATAGCTAGACCCCACAGTAAACGTATTTTTTCTAATCTATCAACACTTAAAGAGCTGAGTTTACAGTATTTATCAAAACCTTAGTAACTGAAATGGGTTTAATACTGTTAAGTTAAATCTCACTCTACTTTGTCCTATATTGCAGTATTTGAGAAGTGTTTTTTTGGATGATAAGCAACTTTGTGGTGAAGAAAAATATTGTGTAAATTTTTAAATGCTTTGACAGTGCTTATTATGATATTTTTAAAGGGGTTATGATATGTATGAACACGATGAAGAAGATTGCTGTTGCGACGGTCTGTTGCAAAGTAACGATGTCCGAACGGGGATTATTTCTGGCGAAACCTTTAAGAACAAGTCAATTCAATACTCTGCGGTAGATGGTCTTGCGGTATTCGAAGGATGTATTGTTCTAGGAACCGTCGAAGAGGTCGAAATACAGACAGCTGCAGCAAAGGTTGCGCTGGATGCTGGCGATGACCCGGAAGGTGTGTCTCACGGCGTTGTTGTTTCTGGCCAAAACAAGCGTTGGCCAAATGCGCTAATGCCTTATGAGATAGACCCGACTCTGTCTGCGACAAACAAACAGCGGATTACCGATGCTATTGTTCATTGGAAACAAAAGGCAGGCATGCGATTTGTACTTCGAACAGCCTCTAACAAGTCTCAATACCCCAACTATGTGCGGTTTCGTCCTGCAACGGGCTGCTGGAGTCAGGTTGGTATGCGTGGAGGAAAACAGGAAATTGGTCTAGCTGGCGGATGTGGGCTGGGCGCCACCATACACGAGATAGGCCATGCCTTTGGGCTTTGGCACGAACAAAGCCGTGAAGATCGTAGCAGCAAGATTAAGGTCAACTGGCAAAACATCAAGTCAGGTAAAGAACACAATTTCAACCAACACATTGCAGATGGCGATGATATTGGGCCATATGATTATGGTTCAATCATGCACTATGGGCGCTTTGCCTTTTCCAAAAATGGGCAACCAACCATCGAATCAATTCCTCCTGGGAGAACACTTGGGCAACGCAATGGTCTTAGCGCCGGTGACATTGCAGCGATACATAGCATTTATCAGATATGGGAAACTGTTACCTTGAGACGTATCTATACAACCAATGACAGCAAGAACTGTTGGGTAATGCCAACAGGAAAAGGATGGCTTAGAATCGACACCAAGTCGACAGATGGATGCAGTAATATCTTTGATATATGCTGCTTTGCACTAGCTTTTGACAAGCAAGTATCGTTGTTCAAGGACGGTAGCAAAGTATACAGAGCACAACTTCTTTAATTTTTCGTATAACCTTTAGTAAGGAGAAAAATCATGTGGAATAACAATAAAACCGTATCCCGCACCTATACATCCTCAGATTCTCAGAATTGTCACGCAATCATCAGTGGAATTTCTGGTTGGAAAAAGATTAAAACGGGCCAGACTGATGGTGTCTCCAACATTTTTACGACCTTAAACGCAGCTCGCGCTGGGGGAAAGACAGTAGATGTCTATATCGTAAATAACATCATCGAACGTGTTGTAATGCGTTAATTTTTATTGGAGAGAACGATGTCAGACAATATTACAATAACCGTAAATCTTGCTGGTAGCACAAGTTCCGCCCATACATTTGATCTGGGTGATAGCCCTATTACCACTATTCCACCGCCTCCACCAATGGATGATGGTGATATGAACATATCCGTTTATACAGATGAGCCAGCACCTCCACCCGAAGCAGACGTGGATATGTCGTCCATAGATGTTCAAGCTAAGTCAACAATTGCACCTCCACCGGATTATAATGCTGAGCCAGAAACTGATGCCTATGTATCAGATGAAGAAACCGAGGTACCTCTGCCACCAGAGGCATAAGATGCTTATAGCCGCCTAAGCCCTATAAGGTTTAGGCGGCGCTTGGAGAAAAAATGATCCATGGATATCTAAAGTTTGAAACAACACCCCCTGTGAAAACTAGTCGACTTGTCATGATTGTCATCGAAGATTCATCACTTGTAGATGCTGAGGCAATTCGAATTGCGCAGACTGTTACAACACTGCCAGAGACATTTGATTTTGAGCACGATGTACAACCCTTTAAGATCGACTTAATCGACGACTCCGACAATCTTACAATCAGAGCTCATATGCCTTGCCACTCGGGTACAGATATTCGACTAGGTGATATGATAACAATGGAGTCGATTCCCGCTCGTCAAAATGAGGATATTCCTGTGACGCTTCATCAAGTTGATTAGTCATTCTTTTACATAGCAGAGGATTACTCAGTATAAATACTGCTCGCGTCCACATGACAGCAAAACATATTTTCTATTAATGAATAGATTAAGAAATCTGTTGTGCCTCAAAAAAACTCAATCATTCATTCTCAATCCACTCATAAAACTCAGTCAAAGTAGGGTCGCATTTACTGCATGTTGACCCACACCCTGGCCCTACGGGTAATTGACGAACCTTTCCCTTGCTGATCCACTTAGCTAACATACCTCTTAAAGCATCAGCATCAATATCAAAATGAATAACTAATTCATTAAGAGTGACTCTTTTTTTTTCTTTTAAATAGCTTCTAAGTTCAGATAAAATCATTACTGATCTCTGATTTTTGTTCTTTTGATTGTAAATACTTCCCAATTCCCCACAAACCAAATAAAACAGTAATGAATGCAATAATTAACCCTACTATCCATTGAAAAGAATAATTAGGATGTTGTGAGTAAGTCATCGATTGGTAAAAGATCGTTGCTGTTAAATAGGCCAAACCCGTCGTCCAAAAAACCACAAACACTGTCCATGTTACATTAGTCTCTCTATAAATTGCTGTTGTTGCAGCTACACAAGGGGCATAAAGCAATATAAACAACAAATAAGCAAACGCTCCTGCTTGACCATCAAAACTACCTTGCATGGCTACAAAAGTACCTGTTGATACATCTTGGTCACTAGCTGCTATATCTAAATTGGATAAATCACCAACATTTAAACCTAATGGATCAAGAAGGTTGTCAGCAACAGCAATTAAGTTCTCAGGGATAGTTACAAAAGCTTCGACTAAAGCTTGCTGTAAATCAAATTCATCTTCACTTTCCGCTGTAATGGAATTGTTTAACTTGGCTTTCTGGCTATATAAAGCATTTAATGTCCCTACTACTGCCTCTTTAGCTAAAACACCTGTAAAGATACCCACTGTTGCTGGCCAGTTATCTTCACTAATTCCCATCGGTTTAAATGCAGGTGTTAAAGATCTCCCTATTTCACTTAATACTGACTTTTGACTGTTTTCCTGACCAAAGCTGCCATCTGTTCCTAAAGCATTCAGAAAGTTTAGAACTAAAACCATGGGGACAATGACTTTACCAGCATTAAAAATAAAAGATTTTAATCTATCCCAGGTTTTTAAATATACCCCTTTAACCGTAGGCATATGGTAAGTTGGCAATTCCATAATAAAGGGAGTGGCCTCTCCTTTAAAAAGGGTATGTCGCATAATTAGACCGGTTAATACTGCGACAACAATTCCTAATAAATACAGTCCAAAAACTAAATTTTGACCACCTACCGGGAAAAATGCGGCTGCAAATAGCGCATAAACAGGTAACCTTGCCCCGCATGACATAAAGGGATTCATTAGGTTAGTTAATATTCTATCGCGTTGGTTATCTAATGTTCTTGTAGCCATAATAGCGGGAACATTACAGCCAAACCCTACAATCATTGGTACAAATGATTTACCTGGTAAACCAATTAATAACATAAACCTATCCATCACAAAAGCAGCTCTAGACATATAGCCAGAGTCTTCTAGTGCAGATAAGAACATGAATAAAAACCCAACAATTGGGATAAACGTAGCAACTACTTGAATACCACCCCCTACCCCATTAGCTAATAAAACAACCAACCATTCTGGTAGCTCTATAGCTGTTAGTACTGCGGCAAAACCATCAACAAAAATTGCTGCAAAGGCTTGGTCAAAAAAATCAATAAATGCACTACCTATATTGATAGTAAACATAAACATGATATACATAACAAATAGGAAAATGGGTATTCCAAGAAACCGATTTAAAACAATCTGATCAATTTTATCGGATGTACCTCTAGATACTTCACTTAATCTGCAAACTGTTTCTTTGGTCAATTCATTTACAAATGAATACCTAGCATCTGCAGCTAATATATCAATTTCATCATTAGTTTCATTTTCAACAGCAACTTGTAATGCGGAAACTTGTTGTTTTAATTCATTACCTGCAATTTTAATGGCTAAAGTATCATCTTCTAATAACCTTAAAGCTAACCAACGTAAATCACAGTTATTTTCATTAGCCTGCTTAGTAAGTAATGGCATTAATTGATTAACTGCCGACTCTAACGGTAAAACATAGTCAATATTAAGTTCAGGAACAGGGTTATCAGATACAGCTTTATCAATGACTGTTTGTAACTGATTTAATCCCTTTTTAGAGGATGCTGTTATAGGAAGTACTGGGCAGCCCAATTTCTTAGACAAAATTTCGCAGTCAATTTTAATGCCTCGTTGCTTAACGATATCCATCATATTAAGCACTAAAATCATTGGAACACGCATCTCAATAAGCTGAGAGCTTAAATAAAGATTTCTTTCTATATTTGATGCATCAACAATATTAATAATCAAATCAGCTTGTTTTGATGCGACATAATCTCTAGCAACCTTTTCATCTAAAGAGACTTGCTCATCTGCTGCTTCTAATGAATATGTTCCAGGGAGATCAACAACATTAATGCATTTTCCAATAAAGTCATACTGTCCTGTTTTCTGTTCAACAGTAACACCTGGCCAGTTACCAACATGTTGATTAGACCCTGTTAATAAATTAAATAAAGTTGTTTTTCCACAGTTTGGGTTACCGACAACACCAATAGTATAGTCACTCATAATTGCTCAATAAGTAAAACAGATGCTTCATTTTTTCGTAAGGTCAATGAAAACCCCCTGATTTTAATTTCCACTGGATCACCTAAAGGGGCAAATCGAGTAATAGTAAATTCTGTACCTGGAGTTAAGCCCATTGCCAGTAATCGTTTGCGATATGCTTTTCCTGTCTTATCAAATCCAACAATTTTTGCTTGGTCGCCAACAGTAAGTGATTTTAATTTAATTGACATATATACAAGATTCTAGGAGAGACTTAAATTTAGTGAAATTGCAATTGATAACAATTCTCATTTGTAAATATACCATATTAAGTCTTGTGATAAAAGATTTTTTAGAAAGCTTAGTCTATAAGGCTTTCTTCTCTTTAATTTAAAAGACTAAAAATATTTTTATAAATATAGAATTAAAGACAAAAAAACAAATTGTTATTTATTTTTTAAAGAACGATTCAACCGTTTATCTAATTGTGCGTAATCTGATTTCATTTTTACAATTTTAAGAAACGAGACAAGCAATCCGATCAAAATACCTACAAAAAGTTCAATTGTAAGTGCGACAGTTAAAGGAATTTCTAGGGAGGTAAAACCGAGGTTTATTTCTACTAAATGAAAATTTAGCAGCGAAAAAATCAACGCAATAATAAAAACAACAGAAAATAGCAATATTAGAATTATTTTCATTATATGTATTGTTAATGCGTTGAATAGTTAATCTATGATTTTGAACTTTTCACGAGACTCATCTACACGATCTCTAAGTTCTTTTCCGGGTTTAAAATGAGGAACATATTTAGCTGTTAAAGAAACAGCTTCACCTGTCTTTGGGTTTCTACCCATACGGGGAGCTCGATGATGTAAAGAAAAGCTACCAAAACCTCTGATCTCAATTCTGTCACCTGTCGACAATGTCTCGCTCATTTGTTCTATAACACAATTAACAGCCAGTTCAACATCTTTAAATGCCAAATGTGGTAGCTGCCTTGCTAAAGCTTCAATTAATTCTGATTTTGTCACATTCAATCCTGAAAATAAAAAAGGGGATGCTCTACAGCATCCCCTTAAAGACTATCTATTTTTCTAATTGCTTGAAGATATCTCCAAGTGTAGCAGAACCAGAACCAGCTTGAGAACCGCCGTATTCTTTCATAGTTGATGACTCTTCATCATTGTCTTTAGCTTTGATTGATAATGAAATAGACTTAGTTTTCTTATCAACTCCAATGAATTTAGCTTCAATTTCTGCGCCAACTGTCAATAGAGTGCTTGCATCTTCAACTCGATCACGTTGAATTTCAGAAGCTCTTAAGTAACCTTCAATATTTTCTGAAAGTTCAATTACAGCACCTTTTGCATCAACAGACTTAACAACACCTTTAACTAAACTACCTTTCTCATTTAGAGCAATGTAGTTTTGGAATGGGTCTTGTTCTAGTTGCTTAATACCTAAAGAGATACGTTCGCGCTCAGAATCTACTGCAAGAATGATAGTTTCAACTTCGTCACCACGTTTGTAGTTACGGATCGCTTCTTTATCAGCTTCGTTCCAAGTAATATCAGAAGTATGAACCAAACCATCAATACCACCTTCAAGACCGATGAATACACCGAAATCAGTGATAGATTTGATTTTTCCTGAAATTTTGTCGCCTTTGTTATGTGTTGCAGCGAACTCATCCCATGGGTTAGTACGACATTGTTTCATACCTAGAGAAATACGACGACGTTCTTCGTCAATTTCAAGAACCATTACTTCAACTTCGTCACCTAATTGAACCACTTTAGATGGGTTAACGTTTTTGTTAGTCCAGTCCATTTCAGAAACGTGAACTAAACCTTCAACGCCTTCTTCAATTTCTACGAAACAACCGTAATCAGTTAGGTTATTAACTTTACCTTTTACGCGTGTTGCTGCTGGGTAACGTTCTGCAATTTCTTTCCATGGATCTTCACCCATTTGCTTCATACCTAATGAAACACGTGTTTTCTCTTTATCGAACTTAAGAACTTTAACTTCGATTTCTTGACCGATTTCAACACACTCAGAAGGATGACGGATACGTCTCCATGCCATATCAGTGATATGTAACAGACCATCAATACCACCTAAGTCGATAAATGCACCGTAATCAGTTAAGTTCTTAACGATACCTTTAACTACTGCACCATCTTCAAGAGTTTTCATTAACTCTTCTCTTTCTGCACTGTATTCTTTTTCTACTACAGCACGACGAGATAGAACAACGTTGTTACGTTTTTGGTCAATTTTGATGACTTTAAATTCTAGATCACGACCTTCTAAGAAAGTAGTATCTCTAATTGGACGAACATCAACTAATGAACCTGGTAAGAAGGCACGTAGTGCACCAACCGCAACAGTAAAACCGCCACGTACTTTACCATTGATACGACCGACAATAGTTTCGTCGCCCTCAAAAGCAGTTTCCAATTCGCCCCAAGCTTTATTTTTCTTAGCTTTATCACGAGAAAGAAGTGTAGATCCTAAACCATCTTCGAATAAATCAAGTGCCACCTCAACTTCATCACCAACATTTACTTCAAGATCACCATCTGGCGTTAAAAACTGCCATTTTGGAATTACACCTTCAGATTTGGCTTGTGCACTAACGATAACAAAATCATTATCGATATCAATCACTGTACCGATTAACATAGCACCAGGACGCATTTCTGTGCGTATTAGACTTTCTTCGAACATTTCTTTAAAGCTTTCGCTCATTTCTTCTTTCCCACACCTGTTTTTGTGACTCTTTAGATAAGAGCGTAAACAAGTTAATATTTTAAAAGTTAAAAACAAAGCTGTTAAATAGTATTACTCAACAACCACGTATGATTCATTATTGAACCAAATTCATTACTTCTTCTATTACCTGATCAACTGATAAATTAGAAGAATCTATATAAAGAGCATCATCAGCTGCCTTTAAAGGGGCTGTTGCACGATCCTGATCTCTACGATCACGAGCTTCTATCTCTTTAGTTATCTGTACAAGGTTAGCATCAATCCCTTTTTCTTTCAACTGTTTATAACGACGACTTGCTCGTTCTTCTGCACTTGCCGTTAAAAAAACTTTATTTGATGCTTCTGGAAAAACAACTGTTCCCATATCTCGACCATCAGCAATTAGACCTGGAGGCTGCTGAAAATCCTTTTGCTTTTGCAATAAAACAGCTCGTACATCAGGATAAGCAGCAATTATTGATGCTGTATTACCTGTAGTTTCAGTTGGTAACCTGTCAGTAATATCTGTTCCGTTAAGTATAACAATTAACTCATCACCACACTCAAATTCTAACTGTATATTTTTGGCTACTTCAACTACTTTAGCTACATCTTGTAGATCAACACCAGCATCTAATGATGCAATAGCTAAAGATCGATAAATAGATCCACTATCTAGGTAATGCCATCCTAGTTTTTTAGCAACCGTACGACTAACGGTACCCTTACCTGCTCCACTTGGCCCATCAATAGTTAAAACAGGAATGCTCATGTAAGCTTTAAACCTAGTTGAGTAGCAAGATCGCGAAATTCAGGAAATGATGTATTTACATTTTCACAATCTTTTACAGTAATAGACGCTGTAGCTCGTAATCCCGCGATTGAAAAAGACATAGCAATACGATGATCATCATGGGTATCAACTTCACCACCACCAATTGAATCAGCAGTTTTCCCTTGGATAACCATACCATCTTCAGTGGGTTGCGCATCAACACCTAAAGCTTGTAAACCATCAGCCATTACCTGAATACGATCACATTCTTTAACTCGTAATTCCTTAGCACCTGTTAATATTGTCTGGCCATCTGCACACGCAGCTGCAACAAATAATACTGGAAATTCATCAATCGCTAAAGGAACCAATTCTTGTGGAATATCAATACCTTTTAATTGACTTGAACGCACACGTAAATCAGCAACTGGTTCACCACCTACTGAGCGCTCATTCATCACATCAATGTTTGCACCCATTAGGCGCAAGATATCAATAATACCTGTACGTGTTGGATTAATACCGACATGATTTAAAGTAACATCAGAATCTGGAGCAATTGATGCACCCACTAAAAAGAAAGCAGCAGATGATATATCACTTGGTACATCAATATCAGCAGCAGTTAGCTTACCTTCCGAAGTGATACTTGCTTTAGCACCGTCTCTTTGAACAGGATAACCAAAGCCATTTAACATTCTTTCTGTATGGTCTCTTGTAGGCGCAGGCTCAACAACAGTAGTTTCACCTTCTGCATACATACCTGCTAATAACATACATGATTTAACCTGTGCGCTAGCCATAGGCATCACATAATCAATCGATTTTAATTGATCTGTTCCTGTAATACGTAAAGGAGCTGTTCCATCATCTTCTGTCTCAATTTTAGCTCCCATTGTTGCCAAAGGCGCTGTTACTCTTTTCATAGGTCTTGAAGATAAAGACTTATCACCTGTTAAAACAGTATTAAATTTTTGTCCCGCCAATAAACCACTTAATAAGCGCATTGATGTACCAGAATTACCTAAATACAAAGGATCTTTTGGTTCTTTAAGGCCGTGTTTCCCTACCCCATGAATGGTAACCTCACCATTAACAGGCCCTTCGATTTCAACACCCATTGCTCTAAAAGCAGCTAACGTTGCTAAGGCATCTTCTGCATTTAAAAAACCTTTAACATGTGTCACACCTTCGGCTAATGAACCTAGCATAATAGAACGGTGAGACATTGACTTATCTCCTGGTACACGGATTTCTCCACGTAAACTTCCACCAGGTTGAATATTAAAGTTAATTATTTGTGACATAGTGTTATCGAATTGATTTAGAAAACGCTGCCTTGCTTGCTTGGCATACGTAAAGGTTTCAAAAAGTTGCTGACTATCATCATTAGTCAACATTTGTTCTATTTCCCCTAAGCCAGTTTTTAACTGCTGAATTAAAGGGATTATTTCATTTTTATTTGCCATACAAATATCCAACCACATGGTTGGGTCACTTGAGGCAATACGGGTAAAGTCTTTAAATCCACCCGCTGCATATTTAAATATTTCAACTTTTTCGTCTTTTTGACCTAATAAATCAACCAGCGAGAATGCCAAAATATGAGGTAAGTGACTAGTTGCTGCTAGAACAGCGTCATGATGCCCTACTTCCATAACAGAAACTATTGAACCAATACCTTGCCAAAGATCAGTTGCTTTTTTAACAAATACTTCAGAGCTAGATTCTAAGGGCGTTAAAATTAGGCGCTTAGCTAAAAACAAATCTGCTTTTGATGCTGCAACCCCACTACTTTCAGCCCCAGCTATCGGATGTGCAGGGATAAAGTTATCTGGCACGTTACCAAAAACCATTTCAGCCGCAGCAACCACACTTCCTTTTGTGCTTCCAGCATCTGTATATAAAGTATTTTCATTCCAGAAAGGCTTAAGCTGTTTAAAAATATTCTCTATAATACCAACAGGCGTACAAATAATAATACAATCAGCATCTTTTACTGCAGCTTCAATATCTGTATAAAATTCATCAATAACAGCTAAATCCTTTGCTGTTTGTAGGTTTTTTATACCTTTTTTACGCCCAAAAGCAACAATATTGTTACACAAACCTTGCTCTCTAGCTGCTCTAGCTATAGAGCCACCTATTAAGCCAATCCCTATAATACAAATCTTTTTAAACATGCTTTATTTTGTCTCAGCCAACACGTCTTTTAATGCATCAATAAAAAATTGATTTTCTTGTTCTGTGCCGATACTAATACGCAAATAATTCGGCATTTCATAGTTTACGACGGGACGAACAATAACGCCTTTTTTTAATAAAGCATCATAAATCGGCATACCTTGTTGCTTTATATCAACTGATACAAAATTACCAAAAGAAGGGATCCAGCTCAAACCCAACTCTTTAAATGCAGAAGTCAATTGCTGCATTCCTTGGTTATTAAGCGCAATCGTTTCAGATAAATAATCTTCATCAGCTAAGGCTGCTTCAGCAGCAGCTAAGGCAAGCATATTATTATTAAAAGGCTGGCGAACTCTATTAAGCAAATCAGCGATTTCCTTAGATGAGATACTGTAACCAACTCGCAAACCAGCAAGACCATAAGCTTTTGAAAAGGTACGTGTGATTATCAAATTTGGATATTCACCCAACCACTCAATAGAATCAACTCTATCTGTACTCGTGACAAATTCAAAATAAGCTTCATCTAAAACACATACCGTAGTTTTGGGTAACGAGCTTATAAAAGTCTTTAAATCGGTTGCTGATAAAAGTGTGCCTGTAGGGTTGTTTGGGTTAGCAATAAAAACAAGTCTGGTTTTATCAGTAACTAAAGCCAACATTGCTGTTAAATCATACCCATAATTTAAAGCGGGTGCTACACAAGCTGTTGCACCAACAGCCTGTGTGACTAAAGGATAAACAGCAAAAGCATGTTGAGAAAAAACAACTTCTAATTCAGGCGTTAAAAATGTACGAGCAAGCAGTTCTAATATTTCATTTGATCCATTACCCAAGGTAATTTGATCCATTGAAACATTCATTTTTTTTGCTAAAGCAGTTTTTAAAGCAAAGCCATTTCCATCAGGGTAACGAGATAACTCTGGAAGAGTCTGCTCAATAGCTTCTAATACTTTCGGCCCAGGACCCAAAGGGTTCTCATTAGAAGCAAGCTTAACAATCTCTGTTAAACCCAACTCTCTCTCTAATTCATCAACTGGCTTACCCGCTTTATAAGGGATAAGTTTTTGAACACCTTCAACTGCCAGTTGGCTAACACTTTGTTTCATATTTATTTTAAATAACGGCTTTAGGGTATGAACCCAAAATATTCAATACATTAACATTCAGTTTTAACAACTCTAATGCTTTACTAACATTTTCATCATTTTTATGACCATTAATGTCTATAAAGAAAACATAATCCCACAATCCTTGCTTAGAAGGTCTAGATTCAATATGAGACATACTAATGCCATACTTAGCAAAAGGGGCAATAATTTCTTGTAATGCACCTGCTCTATTTCCAGTAGAAATCAATAATGAAGTTTTATCATCCCCTGTTGATTCAGGTTCTTGCTGGCCAATAATAATAAAGCGTGTGGTATTGTTTGATTCATCCTCAATATTACTTTCTAAAATATTAAGGTCGTATAATTGAGCAGCAGCTTCACCCGCTATTGCCATTTTATTCGATGTACCAGTAACTAATTTAGCAGCTTCTGCATTACTACTTACCGCAGTGCAGGCGACTCCTGGTAAATGTGTATCCAACCAATGCCTGCATTGAGCTAAAGATTGTTGATGCGAAAACACTTCGGTGATATCAGCTAAGTTTTTAGCATGTCCCATCAAGTTATGGTGCACCTTATATTCAACTTCACCACAAATTTTTAATGGAGATGTTATAAACCTATCAAAAGTATGTGCGACCACACCACCGGTTGAATTTTCAACAGGTACAACTCCAAACTGACAATGCTGCTTTTCAACTTCAGTAAAAATATCATAAATTGAGGCAACTGGCATTGATTTGACCGCATGACCAAAATGTTTAAAGGTCGCTTGCTGAGTAAAAGTACCAGCCGGCCCAAGATAAGCCACTTCTAATGGTTTTTCTAAAGCAAGACACGATGACATTATCTCTCGAAAAAAACGAGCTGATGTATCATCAGATAAGGGACCAGGATTTAATTCTTTGATACGTCTTAGAACTTTTGCTTCTCGGTCAGGGCGATAAAAAGTACCGGTCTCCCCTTCTGAAATTTTAGTTCTGGCAACTTCCATTGCACAAGAAGCGCGTTTATTAATTAATTGAAGAATTTGACTATCAATAGCGTCAATTTGATCTCTTAATTCTGAAAGTGGAATGATGTCTGTCATTACTATTATATAAAAACCTTAATTACAATTTTTACGCAAAGGTACTTCATACTTCGCGCGGTTACGACTGCGGTTTTCTAACCGCTGAGTTTTTTCCAATAGCTGCGTTGCTGAAACAGTTGCGTAGCTTGCTATGCGCCTGTTTCAGCGCCTTGCTATCGACAAAAATCAGCAGCTTATAAATTCCGCAGTCGTAACCGCGCGAAGTATAGCACCTTCAATATGATATTGATGGATATTGTAGAGCGGACTTTCAGTCCGCTATGAAAAACTATTCTTCAAATTGCGGACTGAAGTCTGCTCTACAAAATTTAATTATCCGTGAGTTCTTTCAAACTCAGCCATAAAATCAATTAATGCTGTTATGCCTTCAGCAGGCATTGCATTATAGATACTCGCACGCATACCACCCACAGAACGATGTCCTTTTAATGAACTTAAACCATTCTCACCTGCTAATTTCAAGA
>Ga0209395_1002634_pt1 | contig 23066 bp, 23 predicted proteins | sample GOMGulsemesocosm_3_FD_184635 | JGI IMG/M metagenome (GOLD analysis project Ga0209395, IMG submission 184635) | Methane-oxidizing microbial communities from mesocosms in the Gulf of Mexico - GOM9D Gulf of Mexico (SPAdes) (version 2) | ecosystem: Environmental > Aquatic > Marine > Cold seeps... | reverse complement strand
CCAACAAAACTTTGCTATTATTATTTTCGATGTTGATCATTTTAAAAAAATTAATGATACCTATGGGCACCCTGCAGGTGACATTGCCTTAAAAGATATTGCCCTTATCGCCAATGAGTATGTGAGAGATAACGATATTTTAGGGCGAATTGGTGGCGAAGAGTTTTTAGTTATATTACCTAACACCTCGTCTAAACAAGCTTACGAAATAGCAGAGCGCATCAGAAAAGCCATAGAGATGAAAGATATTTTACTGGGTGAAAAGGTAGTTAATATATCAGCAAGCTTTGGTATATCACATTTAGCAAAAAATCAGCCAAGCTTTAATCAAATATTTCATGAGGCTGATGTTGCTTTATACAAAGCTAAAAATAGTGGTAGAAATTGCATTTCCCTAGCCAGTTAATAACATAATAAACTGACTAGCTTCCAGCCCCTTTGATAATATTACCAGTAACTTCAGCAGCTAACAGAGCTGATCTCGGTGAGCTTGAGTTTTATATCAAAGCGTGTTCATTAAAGGCCAGTATAATCGACTCCTGATTAAGCAAGGACTAATCCTACCTAGTGTTTTATTAAATCACTGAGACTAACGTCTTTAACTAATTTTTTCTTCGCACCAAAAGCAATGCGATGTGTGCCATGACAACGAGCACAGGCTAAAACGGCTAAAGTACCAAGATCACGTCCCTGCTGCTTAGCAGTACCTGACTCTAATGAAACCTGTAAACTCTGGAGTGTTTTTTTCATCACCTCACTAGGGTAAGCCTGACGATTTTTTTTATGACAATCAACACAGCTTCCTCCAAGCGACTCCATACTATCAGTAAGTTCTGCTAAAGATGCTAATGCTAAAGGCTTATTACCATCTTGTGCTGAAATTTTTATCTGATTTACTTGTCTCGTTAGGGTATCCATATGCTCAACGAAACGAATTTCGGGGGTAATCTGAATGTTTGAAAAGTCAGGAGTTCTATAAGTCAAAGCCGTAATAGCTTGATAATCATCATGACAGGAATCGCAGCTTTTCTGCATGACTTTATGCTGAACTAAAACGGATAAAAAATCATTTTCTTCACTGGCTTTTATTAGTTCACTCATGGTTTTTAGTGATAATTTATTTTGCCAAACTGGCACCATATCAGCAATTTTAACGTAGTGTTGATTTAGCTGAACTACCCATTTTTGCAAATGTTCTGCCTCTTTATTTTGGGCATAAAACTCAACAGCCTGCATTTCACGGCGCAGTTTAAACATATTATGCAACCAAACTTGCCGCTTGTTTTCAGGTTTGTACCATTGCGCTAATTCAGTTGGTGGGGTTTTAACTAAGGAAACTTTATCTTGATGTTTATAAACAAGTCCTACTGCCAATAGCAGAATAATCGCTTGTAAAATAATAAAATAACGCCAACGCATAACAATGTACTCTGTTTTATTTGATAGCTCATAGTGTATTTAAAATAAAACTAATGGTTATTGATTTGGCATAAAAAAAGAGCTTTAAAGCTCTTTATTATGAATATTTTACCAATGATGACAAAATTAAAATGCGTAACGTACACCAATCGCACCATCAACACTCAATTTAAAATCATTATCAAGATCAGCTACTGGCTGTACTTGTCCATACAAATCCCAGCCCTTAGCAAAGTACCAAGAAACACCTGCAGGTGCACGAACACCAAAGCCATGATCCCAACCAGCCCAACCACCGCCAGCGAAATACCAAGACAATGGTGTTTTATTATCAAAACCACCTGTTTTAACTAAATAATCAACGGCAAAACCTTTATCACCAAGCACTATATTGTAACGATCAATTTGTGCAACAAGACTTAAATCCATATCGACCGCTACGCCAACTTTTACAGCTGCTTGTGCAAAGCTAGATAATGAAAGCATAACAATACTTAATAACATAAAGTTTTTCATTTAAATCCCTAAGGTTTCTAATAAGTTGTAATTAAAATCGGCGTCATTGTAAGCATTCCTCTTAACAAAGCAAGCTAACTAACACTATGTATAAGAGCTTGAGCTACTACTGATAAGATTTTCAAGCCTAGAAGCCAGTAAAACTGTGAAGTTAATAAATTGCTTTAGTTAAATCATCATTTCATTACTAAAATGTAACAGCTACTTGTTAACGTCGATCACAGACATTACTATGAAGCACACTTTAAAACCATTTACGGCTAACTCTAGGCTATCCATGTTTACAAAAATAACAAAGAAAAATACACGAACGCTTCTTTCTCTTATCGGCATAGCTACTGCAAGTTTAAGCTTTGCCAATACCGCTAGTGCTACTATCGTTGAAATTAAGACATCTCTAAGCGCAGACACTATTAAAGTTAATTTGTTTGATACAACGACCCCTGTAACGGTAGAAAATTTTCTTAGTTACATAGATGATGGACATTATGCGAACTCTGTAGTGCACAGAGTAGCATCAGGCACGGGATTAAATATCGTACAAGCTGGTGGTTACGAGTTTGGTGGTACTTGGCCATTAACACCATTGGCTTCAAATGCTCCAATAATAAACGAGCCTGTTTATTCTAATGTCAAAGGCACAATTGCCATGGCGAAAAGAAGCGGCAGTGTTCATAGTGCGACTAACCAATGGTTTTTCAACTTAGCTGATAGTAGTGGTAATTTAGACCGTCAAAATGGTGGTTTTACCGTATTCGGTCAAATAATTGAAGGGTTGGAAATCGTAGAAAAGGTGGCTCAACTTAAATTATGTAATTCTGGTAGTTTAGAAGGTATTCCTATGGTGGTGGAAACCAGTCAATCATGTTCTGATATGAGCGCACCAGGAATGGATAATTTTGTTGTTATTGAACATATAACAATTATTGATAGCTCAGAAGTAACTGACAGTGATTTAATCCCGTTAAAATCAAAAGAGCCTGATAGTGATGGTGATGGCGTAATCGATATAGCTGATGCCTTCCCAAGTGATGCAAATAAGTATTTAAGGGAAGCTGATGTTATCGAAGATAGTGGTGGTTCAATTACATGGTTTTCACTAGTTATGCTTGCGTTAGTATCAACGCGAAAACGTTTTATCAAAAGTTAGCGATTAACCCAAATATATAAAAAGCCGCCTATCATTAACGATAGGCGGCTTTTTTAATGCTTATGCTTTCGAGACTAAGATTATAACTCTAGTACTCTTAATCTCGGCTGCTGTTAACCTCTAGTGAATTCTGGATATGCTTCCATACCACAGTCAGAGATATCCACACCTTCATATTCTTCTTCAGCACTTACGCGAATACCGATGATCTTTTTCAGAGCAAACCAAACGATAAAGCTGGTAACAAAGACCCAAACAAAGATAGTTGCAGCACCAATAAGTTGACCACTAAAGCTAGATGATGAATTAGTAATAGGAACAATCATCAAACCAAAGAAACCAACAACACCATGAACTGAGATAGCGCCAACAGGATCATCAATTTTAATTTTGTCTAAGGCTAAGATAGATATCACTACAATAACGCCAGCAATAGCTCCAAAGAGTGTTGCTTGTAATGGTGATGGTGTTGAAGGCTCGGCAGTAATAGCCACTAAACCTGCTAACGCACCATTTAACGTCATAGTTAAATCTGCTTTTTTGAATAATATTTTAGCAAAGATAAGTGCTGAAATAGCACCTGCTGCGGCGGCTGCATTAGTATTTAAAAACACCATAGCCACTGAGTTAGCACTGTTAATATCTGCAAGTTTTAATACAGAGCCACCATTAAAGCCAAACCAGCCCATCCATAAAATGAATGTACCTAATGTTGCCATAGGTAAGTTAGCACCAGGAATTGCATTAACTTTACCGTCTTTACTGTATTTTCCTTTACGTGCTCCAAGTAATAGAACACCGGCTAATGCTGCTGAAGCACCGGCCATATGAACAATACCTGAGCCAGCAAAATCTGAAAAACCTAAATCACCCAAGGTATATAAACCAAAGACAGCATCACCATTCCAAGTCCAGCTACCTTCCATAGGATAGATAAAACCAGTTAATACCACGGTAAAAGCAAGGAATGCCCATAACTTCATTCGCTCTGCAACAGCGCCAGAAACAATTGACATCGCTGTAGCAACAAAAACAACTTGAAAGAAAAAGTCAGAAGCATTTGAATAAACTGCACCGCCATCGAAACCCGCTTCAGCTGATTCAGCAAGTACAGTACCGACAAGCGCCTCAGCATCTGCTGCGCCATCAAGCGCAATACCATTTAAGAAAATACCGCCGCCGTACATGATGTCATAACCAACGATTAGGTACATGATGCACGCAATAGCATATAGCGCGACGTTTTTTGTTAAGATTTCTGTGGTGTTTTTAGCTCTAACTAAACCAGCTTCAAGCATAGAGAAACCAGCAGCCATCCACATTACCAAAGCACCACAAATAAGAAAATAAAATGTGTCTAAGGCGTATTGTAATTGAAATATATTTTGTTCCATTGTCATTCTCCTTTAAAGTGCTTCAGAATCTAGTTCGCCCGTACGAATACGGATTGCTTGCTCTAGGTTATAAACAAAAATCTTACCGTCACCAATTTTCCCGGTGTAGGCTGATTTTGTGATAGCTTCCACTAAACGTTCAACAAGTTCTTCATTAACCGCTATTTCCAGTTTAACTTTAGGAAGGAAGTCGACTTGATATTCAGCGCCGCGGTATAATTCTGTATGCCCTTTTTGACGTCCAAAACCTTTAACTTCACTCACGGTAATACCTTCGACGCCTACTTCTGAAATAGCCTCTCTGACATCGTCTAATTTAAATGGTTTGATGATTGCGCTAATTAGTTTCATGGTTAACCCCTAGTTATCGTTTTTATTGGATACCAATTACACTAATAAATTGATCAGCTTAGAGTTATATTAGCGAGCTTAGAACAAGTAAAATTACTTAAACATAGTTATTCTATATTTCTTTAATTTTATGCCGTTATTAGTTTGCTATTAAACTCCCAAAGGCCGAGTTTAAAAGACTTACATGCAGCGTTATTAATTTCGAGAAGGGAATAACCATTCTATTCAATCAATGCCTTGCCTCTATGTCTTTTAATTCTCGCTAAGTGGTCAATTAATTAATGTACTTGGTATTACTAATAACTTGATAATACAATTCATATGCCAACATAAAATTCTCTTATTAGTTAATAACTTAGAAGCACGAAAAACATTACCTCCACTTTTGTCGCACCAATTCAGTGCATAAAAACAGCCGTATTGGGTTCATCTGGTGCAGTAAATTAACTTATCGCTTAGGGGTTAAAGGGAGTGATATTCGAGTAGGATTCATTAAGGGGATATTGGCTAGTTAACTGAATGGTCAGCTTGGCTAAAAGACTAACTATGATACATTTCTTTATATGTCTTAACTGAAAAACCATTAAGTAATTGGTCACCAATTGTTAATTTGGTACGCCACGCAGTCACTTAAAGTAATTTATTTTTTCTCTTTGCTCGTTTTAACATTACATAGTCTAAAAGTAATGCCTTGTTGTTTGGCAATGAGAGTACTTATCTGTGCTGTACAAGACTCCTCTTTGGATTGTTCGCCTTTAGGATCAATGCGCAATTAATCGCGAATTTTAATATTTGGATTATGATCAACTTCGCCCTCATCATTAATAGTAATAGCGCTATCATTTAATTGCACAACGGCAATCTTTCCCTCAGGGGTAGACCTAACAAAAGATAATGTATAACCAAAACTTCCTATTTCACTTAACGAACATTGCTGCGCTACCGTTAACTCTTTGAGAAGTTTTTCTATTTTTTCTTCTAGTTGACGTCTTTCTTCTGGCACTAGAACCTCCTAACATAAATCAGTGATTACATTAACAGTGGTTCACTTGTTAGAAAAATGCCAATCGAATCTAATAATTTTTTTTCTTCAATATAGACTAAATTTGTAGCAAAACTTGATGTAAATCAAGTTAACAGTGCTATTCACTGCGCAGGTAATGACAAAATTTAACAACTTGATTTAAATCAAACTTTGTTTTTAATGGCAGTGCAAAAATCACCTATCAGTTAGCTATAACAACAAAACTAACGTATCGAATTATAAAACATGACACTAGGATAATATTATGAAAACAGTTGTAAATAAATTTACCTTATCTTTAATCACCACCGCTATCTTAGCAGCGCCTGCCGCTTTTGCTGGTGAAACTGAACATGGCAAAGGTATTACTGCAGCCCTTAGCGACAGTACAGTTAAAGTTCAGCTACGTGCTCGTTATGAAGGTGTAGACCAAGATAACGCTAAGAAAGATGCTACGGCATTAACTTTAAAAAGCCGTATTACCGTTAATACTGGTTCATACAGCAATTTCTCTCTCGGTTTAGAAGTAGATAAAGTTGACGCTTTAGTCGATGACTACAACAGCAAAACAAATGGTAACACTGACTACTCAGTCATTGCCGATCCACAAGGTACTGATGTAAACCAAGCTTTCATCAAATACGCAAACAGTGGCTTTAGCGCTATTGTTGGTCGCCAACGTGTTTTACACAACAACCAACGGTTTGTTGGTGGTGTTGGCTGGAGACAAAACGAACAAACTTATGATGGTGTCCGTGTAGAGTATAAAGCGGATAAATTCTCTGTAGATTACAGCTTAATTCATAACATCAACGGCATCACTTCAAGCGATACTAAAGGTGACTTCCACCTAGCTAACGGTATTTACAAAATTAACAAGAGCCATAAAGTTTCAGCTTTTGCTTACCTTTTAGATTACGATACAGCAGTAACTAACTCTAGCAGTACATTAGGTGCCTTATATAACGGTAAGTTTGGTAAATTTGCAGTTAACGCTAGCTTAGCAAGCCAAAGTGACAACGGTGATAACCCTACTAGTTACTCAGCTATGTATATCAATGCAGAAGGTGCTTACAACTTTGGTCCTGTAACTGTATTAGGTGGTTATGAACTTCTAGGAAGTGATGATGGTGTAGTTGCATTTAACACGCCATTAGCAACTAAGCATAAGTTTAACGGTTGGGCTGATACCTTCTTAGCAACACCAAAAGAAGGTCTGGAAGACGTTTACATTACTGCTAAAGGTAAAGTTGCTGGCGTTAAATGGGCAGCAACTTACCATGATTACTCTTCAGACGTAGAAAGTGTTGATTTTGGTAGCGAGATCAACTTAGTTGGTACTTACCAAATTAACAAAAACTACGGTGTATTAGTAAAAGCTGCTAACTACAGCGCTGGTGATGTTGAGCAACCACAAGTTGATACCAATAAAATTTGGGTTCAATTAACAGCTAAATTCTAAGCATTAATGACTGCTAAACAGCAGTTAGTCTAAAAGTAGCTATAGAAATATTCACTTTAAGAAATAAGAAGCTAGCTTAATCGCTGGCTTCTTTTGCTTTACCTTACTAAAACATCCCTATCATTCGTTAGATAATACATATCCAGGTACATTGGCTCTGCGCATTGCCCCTAGTTAATAAAAGCATTAGAATAGCGGCGAATTTTATCTGTTGCTAGGCGAAACCTTTTGTTATTAATGATCGACAATTACGACTCTTTTACTTTTAATTTAGTGCACTATTTTCAAGCGCTAGGTCAAGAAGTTGTTGTCTATAGAAATGACGAGATTGGTATCGAAGAAATTAAAGCATTAAAGCCGCAATATATTGTTATATCACCAGGGCCCTGCGATCCAGACTCTGCAGGTATCTCGCTTGAAGTCGTTGCCCAATTCGCTGGTAAAGTTCCCTTATTAGGCGTTTGTTTAGGGCACCAATGTATTGCACAACATTTTGGTGCAAGTGTAGAAAAAGCTAAAAAAGTGATGCATGGTAAAACCTCTCAGATAACCCATAATGAACAAGGCTTATTTAGCAAGCTTAATCAGCCTTTGCAAGTTACTCGATATCATTCATTAATAGTAAACAAGCATTCATTACCTAGCGAACTCACTATGACAGCATGGAGCCAAGGTGCACATGGTGATGTTGATGAAATAATGGCACTAGAGCACAAAACGCTCCCCATAAGTAGCGTACAATTTCATCCCGAATCAATACTCACAGAGCAGGGACAAAACTTATTAGAAAATTTTATCAAGCAATTTAAAAATTACCCGATAAAGTAATAACAGAAGCTTTTTAGATTAAAGCCAGATATGGTAGTACCTTACTAGATCAAATCGCGATAATTAACGAATTAAATGCTCCATTTATACCCTAGGTAAGCAATAAAACTCTATGCAAATTTTTGAAAACAATCAAACTGTCGCTGCTATATATCAACGCGCTACTAGCCTCTCTATCTGTAAAGATTTTGCGGAAAAGCAAAGTGGTAAAATATCAATGGTTGATCATCAAGGTAGCGAGCAAAAAAATCGTCGCCGTGAATTGTTATCTGTTGAAGTACAAGCCCAGCAAGATAAAATGATTGCCGAGCATGGTGAAGAGTATTTTCGTAAACAAACTGAAGTTAATTTTTCTAATCTCGTTCGTACGCAAATTAATAGTGACTTTGATAATAAAGAACACCTCTATCATCACATTCTAGGCATTGAAGAGGCCTGTCCAACTATTCTCGATATTTTATCTGCACGCGCTGCCTCAGTTAACCAAATTAAAGATCTTGCAGCCTCTTTATCTTGGTTATCTACTGATTTAATAAACTTAGTCAATAAACCACAGTATCGAAAACGTGCAGACGTACAAGTGACAGATGCTAAGCTCGCATTAAGCTATATTGGTTTAGATAACTTAAAGCTGGTTATGCCAACTTTTACGCTTAAACATTGGTTACCAGCCAGTACTGCGCCTTATGGGCTAATGAAACGTAAGTTATGGAATAATAGTTTGTCCATTGGCCTCGCTTCTAGCGCCTTAGCCAAAGCACAAGGCCTCGATGAGTATTCAGCTTTTACAACAGGTATGCTCTCAAACATTGGTAAACTTGCAGTCACACGTTGCTATTTAGCTACCTTTAGCGAAATGCATAAAAAAGAAATTCGCGAAGCTTTTCAAAATAAAGACAAGCGCTTACATAACGTATTGTCAAAAATTGAAACCAGTGAAGTACTGCTGCTCGAACAATTAACAATGCGAAGCTCACAACTATCAGCTGATTTAATTGAAAAAATGCATTTCAAACGACTAGCTATAACAGAACCTATATTTGATTTAGCTTACGCTGAAAGCATCGAGAAAATGCACCCTATAGCTCAACTTATTGCCAAAGCTAAAGCATATGTCGCATTTAGGTCTTTAGCAAAAGAAGAGCTCATTAACAGTGATGAAAGCAAACTTTTACTCAGTGCGGTTAATCTGACAGCCGCAGAAATAACGTTATTGAAAAAGAGTGATATAGATCACATTAAACTCAACTTCAGTTAAATTTGGGCATATTGTTGCCAAATTGCTATAGTATTGTGCTTTTCGGTGTTTTTTTTCTGATTAATTATTAAAAAAACACTCTTAAGCTTTTTCTGCAAGTAAACGCATCCCCCTTCACTCCCCCTTAAGTAAAGTAAAAAAATTCATCTCTATAAATATTCACCTTTTATGAATAAAATTAGCTAAGCCTTTGTTTTGTCTGGGCTACAGGCTAGCACAGCAAGACAAGTCGTCTATTTTATGTCATACTATCGCTCTATTTTTTAACGCACTGTTAATATTTTTCACTAAATTAAGATATTCATTAAGCAATATTTTAATAATACAGTAAGCTGTTAAAAACATTACCCACTTATAATTGAGGATTTTAAAATGTCAGAACATTTTTCGGTTGAACGCGGCTTATTTGATGATGTCATGGTGCCAAACTACGCACCTTCAGCGGTTATTCCTGTTCGCGGTCAAGGCTCTCGAGTGTGGGATCAACAAGATAATGAATACATCGATTTTGCTGGTGGTATTGCTGTAAGTGCTTTAGGTCACTGCCACCCAGCTTTAGTTGGCGCATTAAAAGAGCAAGGCGAAAAAATTTGGCATTTATCAAATGTTCAAACTAACGAACCAGCATTACGCCTAGCTAAAAAGTTAGTAGATAATACGTTTGCTGAAAAAGTTTACTTTTGTAACTCAGGTGCAGAATCTAACGAAGCAGCACTTAAGCTTGCACGTCGTTGGGCATTAGATGTTCACGGTGCAGACAAGTCACAAATCATTGCATTTAAGCAAGGTTTCCACGGTCGTACATTCTTCACCGTAACTGTAGGTGGTCAAGCTGCTTATTCTGACGGTTTTGGTCCTAAGCCTGGTGATATTGACCATGCTGAATACAATAATCTTGATAGCTTAAAAGCATTAATCTCTGACAAAACTTGTGCTGTTATGATTGAGCCACTACAAGGCGAAGGCGGTATTGTTTCACCAACTGATGAATTCATTAAAGGTGTACGTGCATTATGTGATCAACACAACGCGCTACTAATTTTTGATGAAGTACAAACAGGTGTTGGCCGTTTAGGTGAGTTATACGCATACATGGATCTTGGTGTTACACCAGATATTCTAACATCAGCTAAGGGTCTAGGTGGCGGTTTCCCAATCGGCGCTATGCTAACAACCACTGAGATTGCTAAACACCTTAAGATTGGTACTCACGGCAGTACATACGGCGGTAACCCATTAGCGTGTGCTGTTGCAGAAGCGGTATTAGATACAGTAAACACTCCAGAAGTTTATGCTGGCATCAAAGCCAAAGCCAAACTTTATGTTGATGGTTTAAATGCAATCAATGCCAAATATAATGTTTTCTCTGAAATCCGTGGTAAAGGTCTTTTGATTGGTGCGGTATTAAATGACAAGCATCAGGGCCAAGCAAAAGCATTTTTAAATGCGGCAATGGCAGAAGGCCTTATGGTATTGGTTGCTGGCGCTAGCATTGTTCGCTTTGCTCCATCATTAGTTATTTCTGATGAAGATATCACACTTGGTTTAGCACGCTTTGATAAAGCTATCGCTAGCCTAGTTTAATCTAGTCTAATCAATGCTAGTAATTACCTGTTCTTGTAGCTTTACCTGAACAGGTAACCATTTCTTTTCATCGAGAGCATATATGATCATTGTACGTCCGATTAAAAAAAGTGATTTGGAAGCCTTACACCAAATAGCCATAGATTCAGGTCATGGTTTCACGTCACTACCTGTAAATGAACAATTGCTTCAGCAACGCATCAATCACACTGAAACCTCTTTTGCTAAAGAAGTGAATCAACCAGGCAATGAAGGTTATCTTTTTGTTATGGAAGATACTGAAACAGGTAAGGTTGTTGGTACCAGTGGCATAGAAGCAGCAGTAGGTTTAGATGATGCTTTTTATCACTATCACTTAGGTAAAGTTGTTCATAGCTCTCGTGAGCTAAATATTTATAACACAGTAGAAACTTTATCATTGTGTAATGACTATACTGGCGCTAGTGAAATTTGTACCTTGTTTTTAAGTGATAGCCATCGCAAAAATAACAATGGTCGCTTTTTATCGCGTTTCCGTTTTCTCTTTATTGCTGAACATAAAGAACGTTTTTCAGAGACTATTATTGCAGAAATGCGTGGTGTTTCTGATGAAAATGGCAGCTCTCCTTTTTGGCAGTGGCTGGAAGAGCACTTTTTCTCGATGGACTTCCCTACAGCCGATTATTTAACCGGCATAGGTAAAAAAGAGTTTATCGCAGAGTTAATGCCTAAGTACCCTATTTACGTTAATTTGCTGAGTAAAGAAGCACAAGACGTAATTAATAAGGTACATCCAAAAACAGTACCTGCACTACGTTTGCTTGAAGCCGAAGGTTTTGCAAGACGTGGCTATGTTGATATTTTTGATGCGGGTCCGACCGTTGAGTCACATGTAAATAGCATTAGAACTGTCAACCAGAGTAAACGTTGCCAAGTCATTATTGATGAAGTGCAATCTACCGATAATTACATCATCTGTAACAGTAAAGTCAAAGACTTTAGAGCAACTCAAGCACCACTTTCACTACGTGAAACGGCTGGACAAGTTGTCATTAGTCAAGCGGTTGCTGATGCGCTAATGGTGCAAGAAGGCGACTGGGTTCGCTTAGTAGCGAATTAGTAGTAACGCTAACAACTACAGAAAATGGCAATAGCTAATACACCTGTTAATTTTAGGTGATTAGCAAGATCCACACATCAACTTATTAATGGTGGCAGTGACACTCTCTGTCACCACTATCAATGAGAAGGAAATACCATGTCTCACGCAAATCCAGTTCAATTTATTAATGGTCAATGGCAAGCAGGTTTAGGCCATGATGTTAGTTCAGCTAACCCAGCCCGTAATGAAGTAATTTGGCAAGGTAAAACTGCCAGCGCAGAACAAGTAAACGAAGCTGTAACAAGTGCTCGCACTGCATTTGAAAGCTGGGCAAACATTAGCTTAGAAGAGCGTGTTGCTGTAATCAAAAAGTTCGCTGAGTTATTAACTGAAAACAAAGATGCTATAGCAACAACAATTGCTTTAGAAACAGGCAAACCAAAGTGGGAAACTACTGGCGAAGCTGGCGCTATGGTAGCCAAAGTAGCTATTTCTCTTAAAGCTTACGAAGAGCGCACTGGCACTGTTGAAAATCCTATGCCGGGTGCTAAAGCATTTATCCGTCACAAACCCCATGGTGTTGTTGCTATTTTTGGTCCTTATAACTTCCCTGGTCACTTACCAAATGGTCACATAGTGCCAGCATTAATTGCCGGTAATACTATTGTATTTAAACCAAGTGAATTAACGCCTCGCGTTGCAGAGGAAATGTTAAAACTTTGGGAAAAAGCTGGTTTACCTAACGGTGTTATCAACCTAGTACAAGGTGAAGTAGAAACAGGTAAAGCACTAGCAAGTCATAAACTTATTGACGGTTTATTCTTTACAGGTAGTTCTACTACTGGTCATTTGTTACATGAACAATTTGCTGGTCAACCAGGTAAAATCCTTGCCTTAGAAATGGGTGGTAATAATCCACTTGTTGTTAAAGGTGTAAGTGACATTGATGCAGTAGTTCACGACATTGTGCAATCTGCTTTTGTTACTACGGGTCAACGTTGTACTTGTGCTCGTCGTTTATTCATTGAAGCAAACGAACAAGGTGATGCTATTTTAGCCCGCCTAATTGAAGTAACTAAAAACTTAACTATTGGTTATTATGATGATGAAGCACAGCCATTTATGGGCTCGATGATTTCAGAAAAAGCAGCACTAAGCTTAGTTACAGCACAAGAAAAATTAGTAACATTAGGCGCAACGTCAATTGTTGAGCTTAAACACTTAGAAGCGGGTACTGGTTTTGTTTCTCCAGGTATTATTGATGTTACCGATATAGTTGCTGATGTTCCTGATGAAGAGTACTTTGGTCCTTTAGTTAAAGTTTATCGCTACACTGACTTTGATAAAGCCATTGATGAAGCTAATAATACGGGCTTTGGTTTATCTGCAGGTTTATTGTCTGATTCTGAAGAGTCATACAACCACTTCTTTACTCGCATTCGTGCAGGTATCGTAAACTGGAACAAACCAATTACTGGCGCTAGCAGCGCAGCACCATTTGGTGGTATTGGTGCAAGTGGTAATCACAGAGCCAGCGCATTTTATGCTGCAGATTACTGTGCCTACCCTATTGCTTCTGTTGAAGCAGAAAAGGTAAGCTTACCTGAGACATTAACTCCAGGTATGAAATTCTAAATGAAAAACGACAATACACTTACTTCACAAGATCTTACTGACATTAATGGTGATGAATTTACTCAAGCCTACCAGCAATTTGTTAAAGCTGGAGACTTAATCGCGTTAACACGTCAGTTTGAGCTTGGTTTTGCACAAACTGGGCGAGACAACCAGCTCAGCTTCAATGTTAAAGCGGCTAAAGTGAGTTTACTCGATACCGGTATCTTATTAGTTGAGCCTGAAAACTCAGCGACTTCAGATAAGCTAAGTAAGTCTATTGTCATTTCATCAGGTATTCACGGTAATGAAACTGCACCAATTGAAATTGTGCAACAACTTATTAGTGATATTCTCGCAGAAAAAGTACAGGTAAAACATCGTACTCTTTTCATTATGGGTAACCCTGTAGCGATGAATATTGCTAAGCGTTTTCAAACAGAAAATTTAAACCGTCTATTTAGTGGTAAGCACCAAGATATAACCCCCTGTTATGAAAAGTTTCGCGCAGAGAGAATTGAAGGCTATGTCCGAGATTTCTTTAATGCAGAAAAAAGCTGTAATGTTACCAACTACCACTATGATTTACATACCGCGATCCGCAACTCTAAACATGAGAAATTTGCTATTTACCCTTATCAAGGTGATAAACCTTGGGATAAAGAACAGCTATGCTTCATGGCAGCTTGTGGTGTAAATACTATTTTATTTGGTCACGGGCCTACAGGTACATTTTCCTATTACAGTAGTGATCAATTTAAAGCACATGCTTTTACTGTTGAGTTAGGAAAAGTTAGAGCTTTTGGTGAAAATAATATGACTAATTTTCAAGCCATGACAGATAAGTTGACGGCCCTTGTTAGTGATAAAGATCTAGCATTGCCTGCCTTTGATAATCGCAATTTTAATTTGTTTACCGCCCTAGGCGATATCACTAAAGTTAGCGATAACTTTAAGCTTTTCATTGATGATGCTGCCAGTAACTTTACTGACTACCCTATTGATACATTATTATCCACCGATACTAATCAAGAGTACCGCACCACTCAAACAGGCGAGAGTATTGTTTTCCCAAATGCGAATGTAGGCAACGGTCAACGTGCTGTTTTAATGGTTGTACCAACAACACTTTCATAAACTAATAGCTAGTATATACTGAACAATAGACTCTTTGTAATAAACAGATAAGGGTCTATTGATTCTCATTAAATAAAAGCACTACATCAATACCTTGCCTTTAAGTCGTTAAATGCTCGCTGAGTTGGAAATTACTTAATAGAATTGGTATAACTGCTATACTCAAACAAAAGTACTATTCATCAGCAAAGGTAAATAAAGCTATTATGGTTACAGATACTGACGGTTATATTCAAATTATTGAATACCTTACCGAGCACCTTAGTTTATTTGAGAATTCAACAGCGCCTAAGCAAGCAAGTGAAACTGTGATGTCAGCGATTGAAGTAGAGCTGTGTGAACAAATCATTACCGTTTGCAGCCAAAATGAGAGCTTAACCTTTAATCAACGTAATGCCATCATTCGTGAAGTAGATGCCATAGTATATGACCTAGAAGAAATCCTTTCTGGCGTTATCAATAATCCTATTAATGATGCGCAACAAGCCTTTATTAAAGAGTTTGCTGGTTTAATCAAAAACTTATTTGATTCTGTCATTCATAAAGATTAGCAGCAGCTAATTTTTCAGGACCATACTTTGTAGTAAGGTTCCTTCCTCGGTAAAATAAACATCAAACATTACATATTCCTACTGGTGGTAATACATCAACTTGGATAGAATCGTCACATGTTATTTATAGTCATTAATTAAAAATCGAGTAGTCAATGAAAGCACAAGTGAAATGGTTAGGCGAAGAGTTATTTATGGGCACATCTGAAAGTGGCCATACTATGGTTTTAGACGCTAATGGTGGTAACTTAGCACCAAGCCCAATGGAAGGTGTTCTTGTTTCTCTAGGTGGCTGCTCTTCGGTAGATGTAGTTAGCATATTACAAAAATCTAGACAAAACATTAGTGGCTGTTGTGTAGAGCTTAATGGCACACGTGCTAATAGTGTACCGGCATTGTTCGAGAAAATTCACCTGCACTTTGTTATCACAGGTACAGATGTTGCACCTAAACACGTCGAACGTGCTGTTGGTTTATCGGCAGATAAATATTGCTCTGTTGCATTAATGCTTAATGCAAAAGTCGAAATTACTCACGATTTTGAAATCGTTGCGCAATAAGTAAAGTCGATTCATGTCTACTGATATAAAAATCCCCCTATTTGGTTTTAACAATTTAACAAAAAGTTTAAGCTTTTCTCTGTATAGGGTGCATTACCTAACATCAAGTCAAGCCAACAATAACTATCATGCCTTTATTAACGAAGCATATAGCAGTGTAAAACTAACAGAATTATTGACCAAAATTTGCCATGCCATTGGCGGAAATGTATTGAATATAGCGAGTCAAGATTACTGCCCCCAAGGAGCCAGTGTTACCTTAATGATCTCTGAGGAAGCAAAACCTGAATCTTTAATCGCACACCTAGATAAAAGCCACCTTTGCATTCATACCTACCCTGAAGAGACTCCTCGAGATGGTATTGCCATTTTCAGAGCCGATATTGAGCTTTCAACCTGTGGCGTTATTTCGCCATTAAAAGTGCTAAGTTATGTCATTGAGGAGTTCTCAGCTGATGTTATCGATATCGATTACCGCATAAGAGGCATGACTCGTGATTTACAGGGTAATAAATACTTCAGTGATCATGATATGACAGAAATAAGTACCTATTTAGATAAAAAAACACTTCAAAGCTACCATGCTGTTGACAGTGGACTGCCCGATAAAAATTTATTTCATTGTAAATTAGTAAGAGACACCATCAATTTTGATCATCACCATTTTGAGACTGTCGAACCTGAATTTTCAAATATTGAGAAATCAAATATTTTGGAGCAACTAAGATTACAGCTTGATGAGCTTTTCTTGGCTTAATACACTATTCTATTTAAATTAACAATAATCCGCACAAGCGAAATTTCAATGGGATTTTCAACGTCAATAAGGGATAAAAATATAAAGATTAAAACCTTTCTTGTTGTTTTGTTACTTGCTGTAACAAGTCAGGTATTTGCCAAACAAATCGATAAAGCAACCTTAAAAGAAGTAATAAATATTGACGCTATCGATTGGTGCCCGCAAATCTGCTTAGACCCCAAACAGCCAGGTTACGTGGTGGAACTAGTCAGAAAAATATTTGAAAATAGTCAATATCAACTTAATATTAAGATTTACCCTTGGTCACGTGCCATTAAAAACGTGTCTTCAGGAAAATCAGACGCATTATTGTCACCAGCCAAAAGTGAGGCGCCGAATTTACTGTATCCTCAATTAGCTGTTGGATATCAGCAGATGTGTTTTTTTACCAAGTACGAATCCTATTGGCACTATGATGGCGTCAACTCCCTTAAAGGGATGCAAATTGGTATTGCAATAGATACTTCAATCGAGGAATTAAATGGCTATGTTAAAAACAACCCCTGGCAATTTCAATTTCAACCATATCATGAACGGTATTTAGCTCAGAGCATTGCCAAGCTTAAAAAAAATCGAATGGATGCCTTTTTGTTCACTAAGAATAGTACACTTTTTGCATTACATAAGCTGCAGGAACAAAGTGAAGTCAAAGCTGCTGGATGTGTATCTAAAGCTCCAATCTATATGGCTTTTAGTCCCATAGATCAAAAAAGGAATAAAATTGAAGCCATAATGACAGTATTTGATAAGAATTTAACTAAACTAAAGAAGAGCCAATACATTAAAAAACTTATGTCTTCATACCACCTAACAACAAAAGGTTAATACAATGGCTATCAAGCTGTTAGGGGTAATAAATATATCAAAGATAGCCCTTTGATTAGTTATGGAACCCGTCTATTACATATAAAGTGATTTAAAGATCACTCATCCAGTCTAATTGCTTGTTTGCTTGAGTTTTACGATCAATTAGATCTCTTATCAGTGGTGTCAAAATCAATTCCATCGCTAACCCCATCTTGCCGCCGGGAACTACGAGCGTATTAACTCGAGACATAAATGAACCGTCGATCATACGGAGGTAATATTGAAAATCGACATTCTTAACCTCTCGAAAGCGGATAACAACAAAGCTTTCATCTAAGCTAGGTATTGCTTTAGCGCTAAATGGGTTTGAAGTATCAACAGTAGGAACACGTTGGAAGTTGATATGAGTGCGTGAGAATTGTGGGGTAATAAAAGATATGTAATCTTCCATACTACGTACTATGCTAGCAGTAACTGCTTCACGAGAATGGCCACGTTTATTGGTATCACGGATGATTTTTTGTATCCACTCTAAGTTTACGATAGGTACCATACCAATAAGTAAGTCGACATGCTTAGCTACATCATTATCTTTGGTAACTACGCCACCATGAAGACCTTCATAATATAGTAGGTCAGTACCTTCACCAAAGTTTTCCCACGGAGTGAAAGTACCTGGCATTTGATTGTACGGGACAGCCTCATCAAAGGTATGTAAATATCGTCTTATTTTACCTGTGCCTGTTTCGCCATAATCTTTAAATAGCTTCTCCAATGAGTTGAAGTCATTAGCTAAATCGCCAAAATAGCTGATATTAGTTCTCGCTTCTTTTGCCTTTCGCTTTTCCATATCCATTTCTTGTCGCGAGAAACGATGAAAACTATCGCCTTCTACATTGACAGAAGATATACCAAGCGTTCTAAAAATATGTTCAAAAGCAGCTGTTGTTGTTGATGTACCTGCTCCCGAAGAGCCTGTGACGGCTATTATTGGATTTCGTGACGACATAAAGCTCAAAAGATAAATAAGATACAATGGCTATTTTATACGGTGAATTAGTCGTTAGGTCAAGTAAGAAGACGACAGGGTTACCGCTATAAGCTGCATTGTCTACACAACTTATAATCTTCACTAAATTTTTGGCAATAAAAAACCGAGCCTAAGCTCGGTTTTTTTAAAGAAGTTAAACTATCGTTTAAGCTTCTGCTGACTCTTCAACTACTTCAGGAGCATCTTCTACTACTGGGCGGTCTACTAGCTCAATGTAAGCCATAGGAGCTTTATCACCAGTACGGAAACCACATTTTAAAATGCGAGTATATCCACCTGGACGTTCTTGGTAACGAGCACCAAGTTCGTTGAATAAAATACCTACTACTTCTTTATCTTGTGTACGAGCAAACGCTAAACGGCGATTTGCAACACTGTCGGTCTTAGCCAATGTAATCAATGGCTCTACTACCATACGTAGTTCTTTAGCTTTAGCTACAGTCGTTTTAATAACGCCGTGCTTAACTAAAGAGCTTGCCATATTGCGGAACATCGCTTTACGATGACTGCTATTACGGTTTAACTGGCGACCGCTGTGACGATGACGCATAAGTTAATCCTTCCTTCAAACTATTAAAAAATGATGATCGAACTAGTCGTTGTCAACAATGCTTTCAGGTGGCCAGTTTTCTAGGCGCATACCTAGAGACAAACCACGCGACGCTAACACGTCTTTGATTTCAGTTAGAGACTTCTTACCTAAATTAGGCGTTTTAAGAAGCTCAACTTCAGCACGTTGTACTAAATCACCAATGTATTGAATTGCTTCTGCTTTTAAACAGTTAGCTGAACGAACAGTTAGTTCTAGATCATCAACTGGACGAAGCAAGATTGGGTCGAATAATGGTTTTTCTTCCACTTGTTCAACTTCTTTGATATCACGAAGTTCTACAAACGCATCAAGCTGTTCAGCAAGAATAGTTGAAGCACGACGGATAGCTTCTTCCGGATCCAATGTACCATTGGTTTCCATATCTAAAACTAATTTGTCTAAATCTGTACGTTGTTCAACACGTGCAGAATCAACATCATAAGCAATTCTAACTACTGGGCTGAATGAGGCATCTACCAACAAACGACCAATAGCACGATCTTCTTCCTCGGCATCACGGCGCGTAGAAGCGGGAACGTAACCACGTCCCATTTCAACTTTGATACGCATACTGATAGAACCTTCACCTGTTAAGGTGCAGATAACATGATCAGGATTTGCAATAGTTACATCTCCATCATGCTGTATATCAGCTGCCGTTACAGGGCCTTCACCAGACTTAGTAATAGTTAGAGTGGCTTCTTCTTTGCCTTCTAATAAAACTGCTAGTCCTTTAAGGTTTAACAATATTTCGATGATGTCCTCTTGAACACCTTCTTTACTACTGTACTCATGTAATACACCGTCAATTTCAACTTCAGTTACAGCACAACCTGGCATTGAAGATAAAAGAATACGGCGTAACGCATTACCTAAAGTGTGACCAAAACCACGTTCTAGTGGCTCTAAAGTTACTTTAGCGCGACGAGGGTTGATATTTTCAATACCAACCATGCGTGGTCTAAGGAATTCGGTTACAGAACCCTGCATATATGTCCTCTCTTAAAGTGCAACTTTACTATTTAGAGTAAAGTTCAACAATCAACTGTTCATTAATTTCGGCAGATAAGTCAGCACGATCTGGAACACGTTTAAAAACGCCTTCAAGCTTCTTAGTATCTACTTCAACCCAAAGTGGTTTCTCACGTTGATCAGCTAATTCTAAAGCAGCGATAATACGCGCTTGAGTTTTAGACTTCTCACGAACAGAAACAGTATCTTCAGCTTTAACAGTGAAAGATGGAATATTAACTACAACGCCGTTTACCACGATAGCCTTATGGCTAACTAATTGACGAGCTTCAGCACGAGTGCTTGCATAGCCCATACGGTAAACTACGTTATCTAAGCGAGTTTCTAAAAGCTGTAACAAGTTTTCACCTGTGTTGCCTTTTTGACGTGCCGCTTCTTTGTAGTAATTACTAAATTGTTTTTCAAGAACACCGAAAATACGACGAACTTTTTGTTTTTCACGAAGTTGAACACCGTAGTCTGACAAACGACCGCGACGGGCGCCATGTTGACCTGGTATTGTTTCGATTTTACATTTAGTGTCAATTGCTCTAACACCGCTTTTTAGGAACAAATCTGTTCCTTCGCGACGACTAAGCTTTAACTTAGGACCTAAATATCTAGCCATTTTCTTTCTCCAACTATCCTAAAAAGAGCGATTAAACGCGACGTTTCTTAGGAGGACGACAACCATTATGAGGAATAGGTGTAACGTCAGTAATGTTGGTGATTTTAAAACCAGCAGCATTTAAGGCACGGATAGCAGATTCACGACCTGGACCTGGACCTTTAACGAAAACTTCAATATTCTTCAAGCCAAACTCTTTTGCAACAGCGCCAGCGCGGTCTGCAGCTACTTGCGCAGCGAAAGGGGTAGATTTACGTGAACCACGGAAACCTGAACCACCTGCAGTCGCCCAAGATAAAGCATTACCTTGACGGTCTGTAAGAGTCACGATTGTGTTGTTGAAAGAAGCATGGATATGAGCCATGCCATCAGCAACTTGTTTTTTTACGCGTTTACGCGTACGAACTGGTGTTTTAGCCATTGTCTAGTTCCTCTTACTTCTTAATTGGCTTACGAGGACCTTTACGGGTACGCGCATTTGTTTTAGTGCGTTGACCACGTAGAGGAAGACTGCGACGATGGCGAATGCCACGGTAACAACCTAAATCCATAAGACGTTTAATGTTCATTGAAACTTCACGGCGCAAATCACCTTCTACGGTAAATTTGTCCACTTCAGCACGTAGCAAATCAATTTTTGCTTCGTCTAATTCACTGATCTTCGTTGATTCAGCGATACCAGAGGCTTTACAAATTGCTTTCGCACGTGTAGCTCCGATACCGTAAATCGCAGTAATGGCGATTACTGCATGCTTACGATCAGGGATGTTAATGCCAGCGATACGGGCCACTAATCACATCTCCTATTATTAATTAAAATTACTTTGGTTGGAAAGCCCGTTAGGATACCCAACCATTCTATTTTTCTGCAAATCGAAGCGGCATTATACAGAGTTATCTACATAATGCCACTTCTAAAAGATATTAGGTTAAAAGCTAAGCTTAACCTTGTCTTTGTTTGTGCTTTGGTTCAACACAAAGAACGCGAATAACGCCTTTACGTTTAACCACTTTACAGTTACGACAAATCTTTTTTACGGATGCACGTACTTTCATTTTATACTCCGTTAACTAAATCAACTCGGTCTAACGACCATAGCCTTTTAAGTTTGCTTTCTTAAGTACATTGTCATATTGATGAGACATCATATGCGTTTGTACTTGTGCCATAAAGTCCATAATCACAACTACGATAATCAATAATGATGTACCGCCGAAGTAGAACTGTACGTCCCACGCCATGATCATAAACTGTGGAACCAAACAGACAAAGGTAATATACGCCGCACCACAAAGGGTTAAACGCGTCATTACTTTATCAATATATTTGGATGTTTGTTCACCCGGACGAATCCCTGGAATGAATGCACCTGACTTTTTCAAGTTATCTGCTGTTTCACGCGGATTGAATACAAGAGCCGTGTAAAAGAAACAGAAAAATATAATTGCTGCCGCTAACATCATTACATACAAAGGTTGTCCTGGAGACATAGCTCCTGAAACGCCTTGTAAGAAATCAGCAACGGGGCCGTCACCTTGACCAAACCAGCTCGCAAGCGTGCCTGGAAACAAGATTAAACTTGAGGCAAAGATAGGCGGTATAACACCCGCCATATTCACTTTCAGTGGTAAATGTGTGCTTTGCGCTGCAAAAACCTTACGGCCTTGCTGACGTTTAGCGTAGTTAACAACAATACGTCGTTGACCACGTTCTACAAATACTACTAAGAAAGTTACTGCAAATACCACAACGCCGATTAGCAATAATACTAATAGGTGTATTTCACCTTGACGCGCCATTTCAGCTGTTTGACCAACTGCAGAGGGCATGCCAGCAACAATACCAGCAAAAATGATAATCGATATACCGTTACCAATACCACGTTCAGTAATTTGTTCACCTAACCACATTAAAAACATGGTACCAGTGACTAAACTAACAACCGCGGTAAAATAGAATCCAAAACCGGCGTTAATAACCAGTCCTTGCATCATATCCGGTAAACCTCGGGCAATCGCTATCGCTTGTACTGTTGCTAGAACTAAAGTGCCGTAGCGTGTGTATTGGCTGATCTTACGACGTCCAGCTTCACCTTCTTTTTTAAGCTCTGCCATTGCGGGATGAACCACAGTAAGCAATTGCATAATAATCGAAGCTGAGATGTACGGCATAATACCTAGCGCCAATACTGAGGCTCGCTCAAGTGCACCACCGGAGAACATGTTAAACATTTCTACGATAGTGCCCT
>Ga0209395_1002633_pt1 | contig 23078 bp, 17 predicted proteins | sample GOMGulsemesocosm_3_FD_184635 | JGI IMG/M metagenome (GOLD analysis project Ga0209395, IMG submission 184635) | Methane-oxidizing microbial communities from mesocosms in the Gulf of Mexico - GOM9D Gulf of Mexico (SPAdes) (version 2) | ecosystem: Environmental > Aquatic > Marine > Cold seeps... | reverse complement strand
TTATCGCCATTAAGTGCAGATAAAGGCACAAAGCGTACGTCGGTAAATTCAAGTGACTCAGCAAAATCACGATATTCTTTTTTGATTTCTTGGTAACGTTCTTGAGAATAGTCAACCAAATCCATTTTGTTTACTGCAACAACAATGTTCTTGATACCTAATAACGAACAAATAAACGAGTGACGACGCGTTTGAGTTTGTACACCATAACGCGCATCAATTAAGATAATCGCAATATCACACGTTGAAGCACCAGTTGCCATGTTGCGAGTATATTGCTCATGACCTGGGGTATCTGCAATAATAAACTTACGTTTATCGGTAGAGAAATAACGATAAGCAACATCAATGGTAATGCCCTGCTCACGCTCAGACTGTAAACCATCAACAAGCAAGGCTAAATCGATTGCTTCACCGGTTGTGCCTGATTTTTTAGAATCTTTTTCAATGGCAGCAAGTTGATCTTCAAAGATCATTTTTGAGTCATGCAATAAACGACCGATTAAGGTACTTTTACCGTCATCTACACTACCGCACGTTAAAAAACGTACTAATTCTTTGTTTTCATGTTGCTTTAAATAAGCTTGAATATCGTCTTCAATTAATTCTGACTGGTGGCTCATAAATTCTTCCTTCGGAAATTTTTCATCAAATAAAAGTGCTATAACGTTCTCTAAAGTAAAAATGGGGTTTAGTTGTTAATGCTTAAAAGTAACCTTCCATTTTTTTCTTTTCCATCGAACCAGCGCTATCGTGATCTATCACGCGCCCTTGACGTTCAGAGGTTTTCGTTAATAACATTTCTTGAATAATTTCAGGTAAGGTATTAGCCGTTGACTCAACAGCGCCCGTTAACGGGTAACAACCTAATGTTCTAAAACGCACACTCTTCATTTGAACTTCTTCATCGTCACCAATAGGCATACGATCATCATCAACCATGATCAACGTGCCATCACGCTCCACTACTGGACGTTCTTTCGCTAAATAAAGTGGCACAATTGGAATACTTTCTAAATAGATATACTGCCATATATCAAGCTCAGTCCAGTTAGATAATGGGAAAACACGAATACTTTCGCCTTTATTTACTTTACCGTTATAGATGTTCCATAATTCTGGACGTTGGCTTTTTGGATCCCAACGATGGTTTTCATCACGGAATGAATAAACACGTTCTTTAGCACGTGATTTTTCTTCATCGCGACGTGCGCCACCAAAAGCAGCATCAAAGCCAAATTTGTTTAATGCTTGTTTTAAGCCTTGAGTTTTCATGACATCGGTATGCGTAGCACTACCATGTGTAAATGGACCCATGCCCATTTCAATGCCTTCAGGATTTTGATGCACAAGTAATTCAAAACCATACTCTTTCGCTATTTTGTCACGAAAGGCAATCATTTCTTTAAATTTCCAATTGGTATCAACATGCAATAACGGGAAAGGTATTTTACCTGGGGCAAATGCTTTGCGAGCCAAATGTAGTAATACTGCCGAGTCTTTGCCGACTGAATACAACATCACGGGATTATCAAATTCAGCTGCTACTTCACGAAAAATATGGATAGATTCAGCTTCAAGTGTTTTTAAATGGGTTAAATTCATTGCTAATACAAACTATATGAAAAATTAATGAGCTTATGATGCCATAAATAAATATGTTTTCCATCATAACAAACGCATTTTATATAACAAAAAGTAATAAGTGGAATTGTTATTATAGTTTTTATCTAGGGTATAAAGGACTTTTTAATTCTATAAATAACAATCAAAAAAAATCAGCCTAAGCTGACTTTTAAAAAAGGATTTTCTTTAACTCCTTTTAAAGACTTAATCTCGCTTTATTTTGACTAACAATCTTTTCACCAATACCACTCACCTGAGTGAGTTCATCAACTGATTTAAAACCTCCTACTTGTTGACGATAAACGATAATCGCCTGAGCTTTAGTCTGCCCTATGCCTTTTAACGTCACCAGCTGGTCAAAAGTAGAATTATTTAAATTCACTTTTTCTAGCTGCTGAGCTGCAGGTGTATTGACAGAAGTGGTTGATGATGTGTCCTTCGCATGAGTAACTACTGTGCTTACGGACAAGAGTATTGCTAACGATGCAGTAAATATAGCTTTTGTAAGTACCTTTAATTGATTCTTCATATTTTTCTTCCTTGATTTGACTGATATACCAAAGTGCTCATGACCATTGAACACTTTACTTCTCTAACTAGCTTATTCAACTAGCTACTTATTAGGTTTAGCTGTCAAACTTTCTAAAGTCAAAAAAACTTAATCGACGGTTATACCCGTTACCATTCAAGATGCCGGTTTCAGAGTGTTGAACAATTTCAATACAAGACGCATCTTTGTAGTAATGGTTATTCCCTTACAAAAAGGTGCAACGACGTAATGATGTTGCTCAAGCACTTCTTTGATGGGTTTAAAATGACTTTATACCGCGTTAAATAACCAAACCATAGAGTGACTATGCTTAGATTATTCTCCTTGCCTAAAGTGATTTTAATTCCCACTGAAATCCAGCACTTTGATTGGTAACGGGTATATAAGCTTTCAACGACCTGCATTTTAAAGATAACGGTCAAACTAAACTTAGACAAACAAGATAACCCAAAATAAACGAATGAGAATCATTGTTATTTGTATTGATGGAATTATAGTAAAATGCTAACATTGCTTTTACTCTCTAGTCACCTTAAAGGAAGGTGTATGGCGCGCATTTTATATCCATGTTTGTTAGTCCTGTTACTAACAAATATGGCAGTGGCACAACCGACAAAAAAATTTAAAGTACTCACTAGCTTTACTATTATCGCCGATATAGCGAAAAACATTGCCGGGGAGGCAGCTCAAGTAGAGTCTATGACCAAGGTCAATGCTGAAATTCATAATTATCAAGTAACCCCAAGTGATATCCGCCGAGCCCACAATGCTGACTTACTTTTATACAATGGTTTAAATTTAGAGCGTTGGTTTGAAAAATTTTTTGATAACTTAAATAATATTCCAAGAGAAGTTGTCAGTAATAATATTGCGCCATTAGGTATTGGCTTAGGTCCATATAAAGGCAAGCCAAACCCTCATGCTTGGATGTCGGCTGATAATGCCAATATTTATATTGATAATATCCGTGCGGCCTTAGTAAAGCACGACCCTATAAATACTGATATTTATAATAAAAATGCAAAAATATACACAAAAAAATTACAAACTGCACTAGCGCCATTAAAACAGCAGCTTAGCTTCATTCCTACAGATAAACGTTGGTTAGTAACCAGCGAAGGTGCATTTAGCTACTTGGCAAGAGACTATCAATTAAAAGAACTGTATTTATGGCCCATTAATGCAGATGCTCAAGGTACACCGCAACAAATACGACAGGTAATAGATAAAATTAAACAGCATAACATCACCACTATTTTTAGCGAAAGTACGGTATCAGCTAAACCAGCACAACAAGTTGCTCGTGCGACTAACATACATTATGGCGGCGTACTTTATGTTGACTCATTAAGTAATAAACAAGGACCTGTCCCTAATTACATAGAGTTGCTTAAAGTAACTTTAACGACTATCAACCAAGGTTTACAACAATAATGAATGGTTTAGAAGTTAACAATATTAGTGTTAGTTATAACAATGGTCATTGCGCATTATCGAATGCTAGCTTCGTTTTACCCATTGGCTCTATTACCGCGCTTGTCGGAATCAATGGCAGCGGGAAATCAACCATGTTTAAAGCCATTATGGGTTTTGTTTCCCTTTCTCAAGGCGAAGTTGAAATATTAGGGCAATCCGTCAAACAGGCATTAAAGAATAATCTCGTTGCTTATGTACCGCAAAGTGAAGAAATAGATTGGCACTTCCCTATTCTAGTTGAAGACGTCGTTATGATGGGTCGCTATGGTCATATGAACATGTTTAGGCAAGCGAAAGAAAATGACCATCTACAAGTAGAACAAGCTTTAGCCCGGGTGAATATGAGTCAATATCGCTACCGCCAAATAAACGAGCTTTCCGGTGGCCAAAAAAAACGTGTATTCCTTGCCAGAGCATTAGCACAAGAAAGCCAGGTTATCTTACTGGATGAACCATTCACAGGTATTGATGTGCAAACAGAAGAGCAAATAATGGACTTGTTACGAGGGCTGCGCGCCGAAGGAAAAGTTATTTTAGTCTCAACACATAATTTAGGCAGTGTACCCGAATTTTGTGACCGAACAGTGTTAATTAAACAAACTATTTTAGCTCAAGGGCTAACCAAAGAAGTGTTTACCCAAGAAAACCTGCAAAAAGCCTTTGGCGGGGTATTACGTCACTTTGTCCTAGCTGGTGAGAGCCTGCATAAAGATGATGACGCCAGACAAGTGACTATTTTATCTGATGATGAACGCCCAGTTGTGCTTTATGGTGAACAAGATAACAGTCATTTAAGTAGTCAATTAAACAAGCATGCTGAATTTACTCACGGTGTAGTCAAGCAATGATTGCCGAATTACTAAGCCCTTTTGGCTATGATTACATGCTTAATGCGATGTTAGTCAGCGCATTGATTGGCGGGGTTTGCGCCTTTTTATCCGTGTATTTAATGCTAAAAGGCTGGTCGTTAATAGGTGATGCGCTCTCGCATTCTATCGTACCCGGTGTTGCTGGCGCCTATATGTTAGGTTTACCTTTTGCACTTGGTGCCTTTTTTTCTGGTGGCCTAGCGGCAACCACCATGTTATTTCTTCATCAAAAATCTAAATTAAAGGTCGACGCTATTATTGGTTTGATCTTCACTTCTTTTTTTGGTTTAGGGTTATTTATGGTGTCTATATCACCAAGCTCGGTCAATATTCAAACCATAGTACTCGGTAATATTTTGGCCATTACCCCCCAAGATACCCTACAGCTTGTGTTAATCGGCAGTATTTCTTTAGCGATATTATTATTTAAATGGAAAGACTTGATGGTTGTTTTTTTTGACGAGCATCATGCAAGAAGCATTGGCATTAATCCAGTGGCTCTTAAAATTGTTTTTTTTACTTTGCTTAGTGCCTCGACGGTTGCCGCATTACAAACTGTTGGCGCTTTTTTAGTTATTGCTATGGTAGTTACCCCTGGCGCTACTGCGTATTTACTGAGTGACAAGTTTTCAATGGTTATCAAAATCAGTGTCGCTATTGGCACCTTCAGTGCCTTTTTTGGTGCTTATCTGAGTTACTTTATTGATGGCGCAACGGGTGGTGTTATTGTGTTATTACAAGCCAGTATTTTCCTCCTTGCATTCGTTTTTGCTCCAAAACATGGTTTGCTCGCCAGCAAGAAAAAAACCTATGATAGCCTTAACAAAAATAGATTAAAGCCAGGTACGAAAAGTGGACTAAATAATATTAACAGTAGCAACAATGAGGTTGACAATGCCATTGTTTGATTCCCTAGTAACAAATGCTTGGATAGCCGCTTTATTAGAGCCTTTTCAATTTACCTTTATGCAGCAAGCCTTCACTTTGGTAATATTTATTGCGATTCCAACCGCGCTGCTATCCTGCTTTTTGGTACTTAAAGGCTGGTCATTAATGGGCGATGCTATATCACATTCCATCTTACCTGGAGTAGTTATCGCATACATTATGGCAATTCCTTATGCCGTAGGTGCCTTTGTGGCAGGAATATTTTGTGCTTTAGCCACAGGTTACATCAAAGAGCATACCCGCTTAAAGGAAGATACCGTTATGGGCGTTGTTTTCTCTAGTTTGTTTGCTTTAGGTTTAGTCATGATGAGTAAAATAGAGTCTGGCGTTCATCTGGATCATATTTTATTTGGCGATATGCTGGGTTTAAGCTGGTCCAATATTGTCGAATCGGCGCTAATTTCAATAGCTGTTATCGGCTTTATGGCTATCAAAGGTAAAGATCTTGTGGTGTATATATTTGATCACCAGCATGCGAAAGCCATCGGCTTATCCGTTAAATTTTTACATTATAGTTTACTGGTTATTTTATCTCTTACTATTGTTGCATCATTAAAAGTTGTAGGTATGATTTTGGTGATTTCATTATTGATAGCGCCAGGAGCTATTGCCTTTTTATTAACCAATAAATTCAGCCATATGCTCAGTCTAGCGGTCATTATTTCTGTCTTGTGTTCAATCGCTGGCGTTTACCTGAGTTTCTTTATTGATAGTGCGCCAGCACCGACCATAATAATGATGATGTCATTACTTTTTATTATGGTCTTTAGCTACCAACAAATAAAAAATGTAATTATGATGAAGAAGCGAGAAAAAACAAATTTCGCCATCAATAACAAGCACAGCACCCAAGCAGCTGTCGATGTTTTGTAGTCCTATTTTATGGCTAATGTGGCAGCTTACTGCCAAACTATTTTATTTAATTGTGCTTCGCCTTCAGCTAAATTCATTTTAATAACAATATTGTCTTCATCAACACTGATTATTCGTGGTATGCCGCCAGCTGCAAATTTTTTATAAATACTGCGATCTTCATCAACAGCCAGCGCAACGTTAATACCACGTTTATCTCGCCAGGCTTTAACCGTATTTTCATCTTCTTCTCGAGCAATCGCGATAATTTCAATGCTTTTGTCTGCGAGTAGCGCTGAGTTATTCAACGCCTTCATTAAGCGATTAGAGTCCGTACACCAAGTAGCAAAAAGCACCACTAGTTTTTTCTTATCACTACGGTGTAAGTTCATTTCAACACCATCAATTGTGGTAATTGTACTAATAGGTAATTGATCACCGGTAATTATGTATTCTGGGTATTTAACTGACTCAGCACTCATTTTATTGCCCGGCGCTTGACACGCCGAAACCGCTAACCATAAACACGTTATTAGACTTAATTTTATGGTATTACCTATGGTGTAACGGTTGGCATTATTCGTTTTCATGTTCAACATTGATGATCCCTGTCTGTTCATTTTTTATTATTAAAATAATTGCTACTACAACAAAATACTACAACAAATGAAAGCTAATACCAATTTGATTAAACGTCTTCCCAACTCAGAGCTGTACTCAATGTTCAATAACAAGGCGAATTTGTTTGATTATAGTCATTCTAAACCAAATGAATTTAACGATGTTAGTGGGCATTGAGTCAGCTCCCAAAGGGCGAGTTTAAAGGGTTTATATGCTGCGTTATTTATTTTGATAAGGACGCTGCATGGATGCCGCTTATTAGAGAATGCAGGAGCTTATTCTCCTGAATAACCATTCTCTTCAATCAATGCCTTGCCTCTAACCCCTTTAATTCTCGCTGAATGGGAAAGAACTTAATCAACTTGGTATCAGTGATAACTTAATTTATCTAATTTTTGTCAGGTAAACTACCGCGATAACATCTATAAAACACCGTTATTTTTAACTTTAACTGTCGCAGCTTTCATAAAAAAGAGCGCTAAAGCGCCCCTTTTATTTTTTGCCTGTATCTACCGGAGGTTATCACTCGATGTCCGTTAAGTTATATGCCACCATAGGTCAGTTTAGTTGGGTCAAGTAACTGCTCTAATTCATTGCGAGATAGTTCGGTATTTTCTTGAGCAACCTCTATAATCGGACGATTCTCTTTATAAGCCAACTTTGCTATTTCAGCTGCTTTAGCATAACCAATGAGTGGATTAAGCGCAGTCACTAAAATTGGATTACGTGCTAAGGCAATCTTTAAATTGTCTTCACGCACGGTAAAACTAGCAATAGCTTTATCTGCCAATAGCCCACTGACATTACTGAGTAACTTGATGCTATTAAGTAAATTATACGCGATCATAGGGAGCATAACGTTTAATTCAAAGTTACCTGACTGACCACCAATAGTTATTGCCGCATCATTACCTATTACTTGTGCAGCTACCATAGCAGCAGCTTCTGGAATAACCGGATTAACTTTACCTGGCATAATTGACGAACCAGGTTGTAACGCTTCCAGCTCTATTTCACCCAAGCCAGCTAAAGGACCAGAGTTCATCCAGCGTAAATCATTAGCTATTTTCATAATAGAAACCGCAACAGTCTTTAATTGTCCTGATAAAGCGACAGCGGTATCTTGCGTGCCAATAAGGGGGAAAAAATTATCTGCCGCCTTAAATGTTAGTCCCGTGGTTAGGCTAAGTTGGCGAGAAAACTCATTAGCAAAATCAGCATGAGCATTAATCCCAGTACCTACTGCCGTACCTCCTTGGGCCAATAATTGGAGTTTCGGTTGGATAGCGCGCAATAAATCAATATTTTGCTCTATTTGACTAGCCCAACTCATTAAACTCTGACTAAAGCGTACCGGCATAGCATCCATTAGGTGAGTTCGCCCAGTTTTAACATAACTATCAAGATCTTGTGCTTTTACCTCAATCGTTTGTTTTAATCCTTCTAAAGCAGGTAATAACTCACGCTCAACCGCAATGGCAGCACTGGTATGTATAGCACTAGGAATAACATCATTACTGCTTTGACCACAGTTAACATGATCATTAGCACTTACAGGCTGTCCTAACTTTAGACTCGCTAAATGGGCAATGACTTCATTAGCATTCATATTTGAACTAGTACCCGATCCCGTTTGATAAATATCAACAGGGAAATGCTGTAATAAGTTAACTGAATTAATTAAATCATGTACAGAAGCAATAATTGCTTGACCAAGATCTTTTGAAAGCAGCCCTAAGGTAATGTTGGCCGATGCCGCTGCCCCTTTAATCATTAGCAGTGCTCGGATAAACTCTTCAGGCATCGTTTGCCCACTGATGGGAAAATTATTAACCGCTCTTTGTGTTTGCGCTGCATAAAATGCCTCTGCTGGGACAGACAATTCGCCCATACTGTCCTTTTCAATACGTGTATTCATAAAATAATCCTTAGATAAATGCCATAACAGTGTCCGTAGTCTCGCTAAAGCTTCCTGCTGCCACAGCTGTTTTTAATGAGAGTAATCATGCCCATTAACAGTGAAAGTATTGACTGGTAATATTTAATTCTAGCCATAAGCCCCGTAAACGTTTTTTACTTGTTTCACATTGGCTGATACGGTTTAAGTCGGTTAAAGGGCGATAAATATTATCTAAACAAAGTTGACGCCAATGCTCAGGTAACAAGTTATCGCAAATGACATCAAGCAATAACCGAAATTGAGCTTGGTACATTTGCCACCTTTCATCATCATCTGTATTGATATCGCTACCAGTGAACAATGTTTGCTCTGCCATTAGCCAGAATGAAAGTATTTGTGGATTATTTTCATCTTCGCCATAACGAACTTTTTGACGAATGCTGTTAATCGCTGCTGTCTGTATAGTGAAATAAGTAAAGTTCACGCAAAACCCTTATTGATAATGATTCGCATTATCATACAGTGAATTTACTGCTTAAACAATTGTCAAAAAAACATTAACTAAATAATTCACCATAATTGTAAGTCACGGGAATAAAATACAACTAAAACATTTATCTACTAGCGCTTTTGCCATAGCTTAATTAGAATAGCGGTCATTATTATTGTAATTATTATCGCCTGGTAATTAGTGTAAGGAAATCATGAGCAAAGCAAGCAGTCTGTTAACCCCAGTATTGGCCAAGCGCCGTGGCAAAAATCCCGATAAAAAAAGCTGGCATAATTTACATGGTAGCAGCAGCAGTTTCGCGCTTTACCAAGCCGCAAAAACAGCAACAACGCCAATATTACTCATTACTCACAATACGCCTCAAGCATTAAAAATTGAGCAAGAGCTACTTAGCTTGGCTAAAAGTGAGCTATTAAGTGATAGCCCAAATCAGGTCAGTATTTGTTTGTTTCCTGATTGGGAAACACTGCCATATGACAATTTTTCTCCGCATCAAGACATTATTTCTCAACGCCTTGCCACCTTGTACCAGTTATCACGTATGGAGTCGGGCATTATTATTGTGCCTGTAACCACTTTGGTACAAAAACTAGCACCAAAACAATACATTGAAACGAACAGTTTAATCATAAAAACAGGTGATAAAAGAGATTTACACCAAATGCGACAAGCACTTGAAGCAAGTGGCTATCGTAATGTTGATCAAGTATTAGAACATGGTGAATTTTCAGCACGAGGCGCAATTTTAGATCTTTTCCCTATGGGCAGTAGCAAACCCTTTCGTTTAGATTTCTTTGATGATGAAATTGATGAAATCAGACTATTTGATCCCGAAAGCCAACGTTCAAAAGAAAAAATTGATGAAATAAATTTACTGCCTGCACACGAATTCCCGATTGATGAAGCGGGTATAAATTTATTCCGTAGCCAATTTCGTGAACAGTTTCAGGGCAACATCCATAAAGAGTCTGTTTATCATAAAGTAAGTAATGGCATTTTGCCTCCGGGTATTGAATATTACCTACCGCTGTTTTTTGATAACAACGTTGAAAACGAACAAGCGACTGAAAAGGGCTCAGCACCACTAAGCAATACCTTATGTGATTATTTAACCGATAATACCTTAGTGGTTATTAGTGGCGATATTAAAGATTCGTTAACGCAATACTGGCTCGATATAGAATATCGTTATGAGAACAGACGTTATGATCCTACTCGCCCTTTATTACCACCAGAACAACTATTTTTAACTGCAGATACGCTTTATAGTGCCTTAAAGCCTTTTGATCGTATCACTATTGCAAACGAGGCTTTGATAGAGCCAACTCTGGCAGCTGACAATGTTAGTTTAGTTTCAGACGGTGCTATCACTGAGGAAAAATCAGAGGTTGATGAAGCAAAAAGTAAAAGCAGTGACATATGTTTTGATGTTAAACCGTTACCCGATTTAACCATTAACCATAAATTAAAGCAGCCGTTCGATTTAATTAATCAATACATTGCCAGCAAAGAAACCCCCAACAAAGTACTTTTTATTGCACAAAGCCAAGGTCGCCGTGAAAGTGTGCTAGAACTGCTTGAACGAGACAATATAAAACCAGCACAATTTGACTGCATTGATGACTTTATTAATTCAGCGGATATCCTAGGTATTACCGTTAATAGCTTGACGCAAGGTTTTGCTTTTCAAGCTAAAGGTCACAGTAACAAAAATGCGATTGCCCTAGTAACAGAAGCAGAGTTATTGGGCGATCATGTTTCACAAGCTCGCAGGCGTACTAAAGCACAAGATTTACAAGCCGACGCCCTCTTTAAAAACCTGGCGGAATTAACCATTGGCCAACCAGTTGTTCATATAGAACATGGTATTGGTCGATATTTAGGCTTACAGACCATTGAAAATAGTGGAATAGTTACCGAATTTCTTGTACTTAGTTATGCTAACGAGGCTAAACTTTATGTACCGGTAAGCTCCTTACACTTAATCGGTAGATATTCTGGCGCTGAGAGTGATAATGCTCCACTGCACAAATTAGGTAATGATACTTGGAGTAAAGCTAAACAAAAAGCAGCTGAAAAAGTTCGTGATGTTGCCGCGGAGTTACTCGATATTTACGCAAAACGTGCGAGTAATCATGGTTATAGTTTCAAACGTGACAAGCAAGATTACCAAGCTTTTAGTGATAGTTTTGGTTTTGAAGAAACTTTCGACCAAAAACAAGCGATTAATGCCGTAATAAGCGATATGTTATCGCATAAAACGATGGACAGACTTGTTTGTGGTGATGTTGGTTTTGGTAAAACCGAAGTGGCTATGCGTGCTGCTTTTGTCGCAGTCAATGATGGTAAGCAAGTCGCAATACTTGTTCCAACTACCTTACTCGCACAACAACATTATGAAAACTTTAGAGACCGATTTGCTAACTGGCCTGTTTCAACTGAAGTATTATCACGTTTTAAAACAGCAAAAGAACAAAAAGAAGTCATTGCCAGAGTAGAATCAGGTCAAGTTGATATTTTAATCGGCACGCATAAGTTACTTCAAAACAGCATTAAATATAAAGACCTAGGCTTGCTAGTTGTCGATGAAGAGCACAGGTTTGGTGTTAAACAAAAAGAGAAAATAAAATTACTACGCAGTAACGTTGATATTTTAACATTAACAGCAACCCCTATTCCAAGAACCTTAAATATGGCCATGGGTGGTATGCGTGACTTATCTATTATAGCTACGCCGCCAGCCAAACGTTTAGCGGTAAAAACCTTTGTGCGCGAGCATGATGAAGCATTGATCAGAGAAGCCATTTTACGTGAAACCTTACGTGGTGGTCAGGTCTATTACTTACATAATCATGTTGATACTATTGATAAAACCGCTGCGGACATTCAAAAGTTAGTGCCTGAAGCAAGAGTAGTTACTGCTCATGGACAAATGCGTGAGCGTGAGCTTGAACGTATCATGAGTGATTTTTATCATCAACGATTCAACGTTATCGTTTGTACCACTATTATTGAAACAGGTATCGATGTACCCAGCGCCAACACCATCATAATGGACAGAGCTGACCATCTTGGCTTAGCACAATTACATCAACTACGTGGCCGTGTCGGCCGCTCGCATCATCAAGCGTATGCTTATCTGTTAACGCCACACGAAAAGCGTATGACAAAAGATGCTAAAAAACGTTTAGATGCTATTGCCTCTCTAGAAGATTTAGGTGCAGGTTTTACCCTAGCAACACACGATTTAGAAATTCGTGGTGCGGGAGAGTTATTAGGTGAAGACCAAAGTGGTTCAATGTGCCAAGTCGGTTTTAGTTTGTATATGGAAATGCTCGACCAAGCCGTTGCCGCACTTAAGCAAGGTAAGCAACTCTCACTGAACCAAGTGATGTCAACGCAGACTGAAATTGAATTACGGGTTCCAGCACTACTACCAGATGACTATATTTTTGATGTGAGTTTACGTTTAAGTTTGTATAAACGTATTGCTAGCTGTAAAAATAAAAATGAGTTAGACGACATTCAAGTAGAATTAATTGACCGTTTCGGTTTACTGCCTCAACCCAGTAAGAATTTAGTTCAAATAGCCAAGTTACGTCTTAAAGCGCAAACTATTGGTATTTCACGTATAGAGGCAAGTGCAACAGGTGGTTCTATTGAATTTAGTAATGATACTAGCGTTGATCCAATGTTAATTATTGGCTTAATTCAAAAGAACCCAGCGGTATACAGCATGGCTGGTGCAAGTAAGTTAAAGTTTGTCAAAGCTAATGATGATACACAAAAGCGCTTTACCCTAATTGCTAATATCTTAAATGATTTATCCAAATAGATAAATATACCCTTTCCACTTGAAGATGCTCGTTTCAGGAAGTCTGAGCGATTCATATTCAAGTGAAGCGGGTATAATGATAAACTCGATCAGAGAAAGTGACTTAAATGCTAAATTTGATAATTTTCTTTGCTTCACTAACATGTAAATATTGACTCCATTCCGCACTATACTTTGTGAGATAGGCTGTTCAAACTATTACCATTTGTATTAATTAAGGTTACAGAATTTAATGAAATATCCTTTTCTAATCACCGCTGCATTAACTTCATTATGCTTACTAACAAGTCACAATACTGTTGCTACTCAGAGCAGTAGTGCAATAGCAAATAAACAGGCGCGTTGGTTTGAAATTGAAGTCATTCTTTTTAAACAAATCTCAAAAAAAACAGATAACGAAGAGCAGTTTTCGCCTCGAGATTTAAGCGATAAAAAACAGCGTTCTTTAGACTTATTGGCGCCCTATTTGCAGCCAGATTTAAGCGCATTAAAGCAATTATTACCCAATTGTGAGCAAGTAAAAACCACATTACCTTACAACATTGTGCCAAGCACTTTATGGGCTGAAAAGCTAGAAAGTGAAAGTGAAAGTGACGACATTAACAGTTCTGATACAGTCACGGATCCCCTGCAAGTAGAAAAGCAGCTTAATCGTAATGTCACTCCAGCTGCAGCTCTTTCTCTAGTAAAAGATAAAGATAATAAAGAAGTAATAACACCAATTGAGATGTCAGAGACTGAGCTTTTAGCTGCTTCTAATAAGCTGTCTAACGAGCCTTCTAAAGAGAATGACGATACCAGCGCAGAGAAGGAGCTAAGTAAAGCAAGTTATCAAAGCCAATATACTGATATTGAGTTGCCCGTGTATAATCAATATCCGAGCAACAGCCAAAGCCCGATATGTGTGATACCAACTGAATTTTTCCAACAGCATTTAAGTACTGAGCAACTAGAACAGTTCAGTATCGATGCTTTTCCCGTAGAAAAATTAACTAATACCGTCAATGGTCTTGAACAATGGCAAGACGATGAAAACGGTGAGATAACTTGGGCAAGTGATAAGCCCTATTTGATTAGCCAAGATTCTCTCCGATTAAAGTCAATTGCTAATAGTATTAAACGCTCTCGAAATTATGCACCATTGTTACACCTTGGTTGGCGTCAAACTGGTGAAACGAAAAGAGATGCTAAAGCAATGAAGTTATATGCTGGCGAACATTTAGATTTAGATTACCAACAAGCAATTTCTGCTCGCTATGCTGAGCAACAAACACTTGAAATTCAGGCTATTATAGAGCAAAGTTTACAAGCACAAACGCTATCGAGCCAAATAGGTTTAACCGATAATGAAACAGCACAAAACACGCTAAACAGTACTACAGGCACAGTATCTGACAGGACTGACAACTATGCTAAAAACCAGGTAACTTCTGATGAAAAAATGAGTGGTCTTCAGAATAACTCTCTCGATTTAGATGTCAAAAGTCCCGATAATTTCAACCTAGAATCTATCGCTGAACAGTTACGCTTACAAGCAAAACAACAACAGCTAGATAACCTATTTCAACAGTTCGCCTTATTAGACAGTCAAAATGGACTTTCTGATGATTCAAGTGACATTACTCATGAGTTAAAATACCAGGAAGAGCAAGTTAAGCGCATTGTTACTCAACTTTCCGCTGATATCACTTCAACAGAGGTAAACTTAATCGTTAATGATTCAACCGACAATCGAGTGATAATCACAAAACCATTGCAACCTTGGTCAGTCGATGGACTTTTCAAGGTATATTTAGAAAACCGTTATCTCTTTATTGATACTGAATTAAATATTGTCAAAGCAGCGGGATTTTCTCCAAAACAAGAGAGCTCAAACAAACTCAGTAAAAGCTCCAAACAAAAAAACCTTGTTTCTTTTAAACAAGATCGTCGTGTGATCTCAGGTGAGATACATTACTTTGATCACCCTCATATCGGCATGATAGTGCAAATCAGACGTTTTGACCCAAGTAAACCCGCTGATGAAGCAGTAACTCAAAATATAAAATAATACCATTTGCATTAATTAAGGTTACAGAATTTAATGAGAATAAATTTTCAAGAACAAGGCGCTTGATTGAGCAATAGCTGGCTATTGGGATTGAAAGCAACGATGTTATTGGATATTTAAGCCATTTAAAAATGATCACTTAGTTAGTGCAATTGGTATAATAGGCTGATTGCAACATTAGTCTCACTCGCCATACAATCACAGTAAAAGGTTAATGAAATGGATAAAGAAATAGAAATTCAAGCAGCGGTATTTCGTCGTTTATTAGCACATTTAGATTCACGTAAAGACGTGCAAAATATTGAGTTAATGAACTTAGCTGGATTCTGCCGCAATTGTTTTAGTAAATGGACCGTCAGCGAAGCGGAAAAACTAGGTGTTGAGGTAGATATTGATACCGCACGTGAGCAAGTATATGGCATGCCATATAGCGAGTGGAAAGAAAATCATCAATTACCCGCTACCGACGAGCAGATGGCTACGTTTAATGCTTTAAATAAGAAGTAGTTATAACAAAAAGGCTATTCACTTCGTAAGTAGCCTTTTTGTTTTATTCAGAAGCGTAACTAACTGAATTGAGATATTTCACTTTCGGTTAATGCTCGCCATTCTCCCGGCGCTAAATCACCTAAGGTTATCTCTCCTATCTGTTCTCGGTGTAAACCGACAACCCTATTGCCTATAGCCGCAAACATGCGCTTAACTTGATGATATTTACCTTCGGTAATAGTCAGTAATACTTCACTTCTATATGACGTTTCATCGACCAAGTTTTCTTGTGCTACTCGCGCTAATACCGCTGGCCGTGTCAACGAATCCTCGCCTTGTAACTGAAGCCCTTGTTCAAATCGAGTAATTAAATCAGCTAATTTATTATCATCAATTTCACTACGTAACCAAACCCTATATGTTTTTTGACATTGTTTTTTGGGTGAGATGACATTATGTGACCAGCGACCATCATCTGTTATTAAGACTAAACCTGTGGTATCTGCATCTAAACGCCCGGCAATATGCAAATCAAAGGCTTTATCAACCTCAATAAAATTCAATACTGAGGGATATACTTCATCCACATTGGAACAAATGCTATCAACAACTTTATGCAAGATATAATAACGTGAGCCACGCGCCGTTAATTCCTGGCCATCAATGGTAATAGAATTGTTTTCATGAACTTGCATCGCAGCATTTTTAGCGACTTCACCATTAACACGTACTTCGCCACTTTTAAGCATTTTTTTAGCTTCAGTTCGGGTGAGCTCAGTACTTTTACAAATAAATTTATCTAGACGCATAACGTTTTACTGTTTTAAGACGAAAAATATGGCGCTATTATCCGTATTACGTCTAAACAAGCAATATATTTGTGACCTATACCAAGTTAATTAAGTTCTTTCCCATTCAGCGAAAGTTAAAGGGTTTAGAGGCAAGGCATTGATTGAAGAGAATGGTTATTCAGGAGAATAAGATCCTGCATTCTCTAATAAGCAGCATCCATGCAGCATCCTTATCAAAATCAATAACGCCGCATATAACCCCTTTAAATTCGCCCTATGGGAGCTTACTCAATGACCACTAACATCGTTAAATTTATGTGGTTTAGAATGACTAGACCTAAACAAATTTGCCTTGTTATTGAACATTGAGTAAAGCTCTGAGTTGGGAATAAATTTAATAAAATTGGTATTACTGCCAACAACACTTTTGATTCTTGCAGCTATCCGTTTATAGCAAAAAAGTATCGCCACGAAAAAATATAAAAAGAATACTATTAAAAATCTTATTTGTTACTATATTTATGAATGACTTAGGGATAGAGAGTCAAGTAGCGACTAATAAAAGGACTTATTTTGCTAAATTTATTTAAAATAAAAACAATTCGTTTTACTGTAGTTAGTATCTTTGCCATAGCAACCGTTATAACGGCAACTGTTGCTACGAGTTTGCAATACCATTTTAGTCAAAAAATGGCTATTGAATCTGTGAGTCAGCTATTCAAACTATCTAGTCAGAGCACGAAAGCTCATTTAGCCTCAATTGATACTAGAGCAGAAAATGTTACCAAAATTCTTGCTCAGTTTGGCGGCTTAGTTACCGCAAACAACATTAGCGATGATACCTTTAAAATATTTTCAGAAGTTCTTAAAAGCAATCAAAGTTTTTATGCCATCTATATTGGCTTTGAAAATGGTGACTTTTATGAGCTTATTAATTTACAAGCAAGCCCATTAATTCGTTCACAAATAAAAGCTTCACCTTCTGACCGCTGGGTCAGTATCACTATCAGTGGCAAAGGTGAAAATAGACGCAGAATATTTAACTACTTAGACCAAAATCTAGTTAGCCGTATAACTAGAGAAGAGTTTAGTGACTACGATGCTAGTCAACGTCCTTGGTATGTATCAGCTAATAAAAAGCAGGTAAATAAAACGGATCCTTATTTATTCCAACACTTGCAAGCACCTGGTCAAACATATTCAACAATCATAGCCAACACCTCAGCTGTGATTGCTGTTGACATCGCCTTGTCATCTTTTCAGGACTACTTAATAAAACAAGGTAGTGATAAAAATGGCGATATTGACCGCGAAATTTATCTATTTCAAAAGTCAGGTGAGATTATTTCAAGCAACCAAGTGGTAAAAAATACTGCAGCTAAGCTCCCAGTAAAAAAACTTATATTGTCTAGCCATCAGCAAAAATTGGTCGCCACAGCCCCTACGTTGCATGTTGCTAATGAGACAAATTGGGCTCCAATAGATTTCACTGTATCTGGCCAACCACAGGGCTATAGCATTGATTTATTGAATATAATTTCATCTATGACGGGGTTGGAGTTTGAATATATCAATGGTTTTACCTGGTTAGAACTTATAGAAAAATTTAAACGGGGTGAAATAGATTTATTACATTCACTTTTTAAGAACGGTAATAATGAGAGTTTAGGCTTAATGTCTTCTTCTTTTCTTCAGCTACCATTTTCCATCATCACACAACCGAACAAAAGTCAGATCAAGAGCATCGCAGATCTTAATGGCAAAACCCTAGCCATTCCTGCCGGGTGGTCGATTATTCCAGAAATTAAGCAATACTTCCCTAAGATCACTGTTATTGAACTTGCTTCGACCAAGGCTGTCCTTAATGCGGTTGAAGAAGGGACTGCCTATGCAGGACTAGATAATGACATCATATTTAAATATATTCAAAATCAGTTTTTTATTGAAAATATTAAATACCACACTAAAATAGATTTTTCTCCTAGTCAGGTTTCAACAGACTTACACTTTCTGTTACCTCACTCAAAAACAGAGCTTATGGCTATTATCAACTTAGCTATTGATGCTATTTCAGATGGTCAACGCGAATTATTAGCACAAAAATGGCTGATGATGCCAAACGATAGCTCTAAAAAAATGACTCAAGAAGTCGTGCCTTACCATGAATTAACAGAGTTAGTTCAGCAAACCAGTTCGTACAATAAAATACTCTCGGCTACGTTTGCCGGAAAAGAGCATTTTATGTTATTAACTCCTGTCGATGATAAACAGAGTAGTTTCTTAGCCATCATAGTCCCTAAAAATTCCGTCTTTGCAGAAAGTAGAGCTAAGGTTAACATTTCCATTTTTATAACCTCTTTATGTTTATTGTTATTTCTCCCCTTCAGTTGGTGGTTTTCTGGACCGATAGTAAAACCTATTAAGCTGATAGCGTTAGAAAATGAAAAAATTAAAAATAGGCAGTATGAAGACGTAGTTAAAATAGAAAGTAACATTAAAGAGATAGATGAACTTGCCTCCTCATTATTTGAAATGTCTGTTTCTATTAAAGACCATGAACTCAAACAAGAAGAACTGATGGACTCTTTTATCCAGCTTATTGCGCAAACCATTGATGATAAATCGCCTTATACCGGAGGTCACTGTAATCGAGTACCTGAACTCGGGTTAATGTTAGTTGACGAAGTAGTCAAAGATGAAGGTACCTTTGGCAGCTTCTCTTTCAAATCAGCGGCTGAATATCGAGAATTTAAAATTTCTGCTTGGTTACATGATTGTGGAAAAATTATTACTCCTGAACATATTGTTGATAAAGGTAGTAAGCTCGAAACGATTTACAACCGTATTCATGAAATAAGAATGCGTTTCGAAGTATTATGGCGTGATGCCGAAATAAATTATTACCAAGCAGTAATAGAAAACCCTGATCAAAAAAAAGCGTTAAGACAAACGCTTAAGGCCAAACAAGCAAAATTAACCCATGACTTCACCTTTGTCGCAAATGCCAATGTAGGTGGAGAGTTTATGGCCGACGAAAAAATTGAACGATTAAATACTATAGGCCAATTAACATGGCAACGACACTTTGATAATAGCCTAGGCTTATCTCCTGTTGAGGAATTACATTTAACTAAGTATCGTACACTCTCATCTTCATCACTGCCGGTTACTGAGCAGCTTCTGGCGGATAAAGCTGAGCATATTACCCACAGAACAGAGCAAGTAAAATTCGATGAAAAACTCGGAATTAAAATGGCGGTTCCTAAGAATAAAGCCAATTTGGGTGAGCTATATAACTTATCAATTTCTCGTGGCACCTTAACCACTGAAGATAGGTATGTTATCAACGAGCACATTATTGGCACCATTAAGATGTTAGAGCAACTGCCCTTTCCACCAGAGCTGGCCAATGTGCCTCGATTTGCCTCTACTCACCATGAAACACTGATTGGGACAGGCTACCCAAGACAGTTAAGCGCAGATGAGCTATCGATTCCAGAGAGAGTATTAGTTATTGCTGATATTTTTGAAGCATTGACCGCAGCAGATAGACCCTATAAAAAAGCTAAACCCTTGAGTGTTGCCGTTGATATCTTGTATAAGTTCGCCCTAGATCAACATATAGATACTGATTTATTCGAGCTATTTTTAACATCAGGTATCTATTTAGTTTACGCAAATAAATACATGAAAAGTGCACAAATTGACGAGGTTGATATCATTCCTTACCTTAGATCTGATACGGAAATCAAAAAAGCAGGATGATAAAGTCGATGCTTATAAGCTTGTCGGTATAAAAAATCCTGCGCTTAGTTAGCTAAGGCAGGATTTTTATTAATGACTCACATATACCCAAAAGAGTATCTTAAAAGTTATTCAGCTTCGGCTAAATACCAGTACCCTTGGTTAAGTAATTCAGTCGCTAATTCTACAAAAGCAGCATTATGGCTCCATTCGCTCATAACATCAGGCGTTAGCATGACATTGTCACAAAGCAATTTAACACCGTTTGCTATTTCTGGTGAAAAAGCTAATTCACTGCCATTGATATAACATAAACCTTGCTCTATGGTGTCTTCAAAGTAAAAAGCACGTAGACCACCCAAGCGTTTAATCGCATGACTATTAAGTAAGTTACTGACTTCTGAAAGCTCAAATGGCTCATCAGGTAACATAATATCAAGATCATGCTTGGCAGCCGTTAGAAACTGACCGGTAAATGCTTTAAAGCTCGCTTCATCATCTAATAGGTTTTGAACTTGCGATTTAATACTCGCATAATCATTGTTGCTGACTTCACCACTGTGACTGACTACCTGTCTGTCTGGATCGGTTAATAACTGACTACCTTTTTCATTATCAATTAAATGATCTGCAAACGCACTAAGTACACTTACCGCAGAGTTTCCTCGAAAACCGACAGAAAAGCTCATAGAAGTGTCAAGTGATATGCCTTCATGGGGAAAGCCTGGCGGAATATACAAGATATCTCCAGCCTCAAGCTCAACATCAATGATAGATTCAAAGGGTTCAACATGTAATAACGCTTCATGAGCGGCAAATTCTACATGCTCACCGCTATCTCCTACTCGCCAGTGACGTTTGCCTGAGCCTTGGCAAATGAAGGTATCATAATTATCCATATGTGGACCAACACTGCCCCCAGGCATAGCAAAACTTGCCATGACATCATCTAAGCGCCAATGAGGAATAAAACGAAATGGCTCAATAATTTCTGCCGCTTCTTCTGAATAATTATCAAGCGCTTGAACGACTAAAGACCAGTCTTGGGTTCCTAAGTGTTCATAACTTTCAAAAGGGCCAAAAGCCGCTTGCCATTGTCCGTCTTTTTTATGGACCAAACGAGACTCTATTTGTTCTTCCATCGCAAATCCTGCTAATTCATCAGGAGCAATTGGGTCAACAAAGTCTTTGAATCCCTGGCGAATAACTACGGGTTTTTTTTGCCAGTATTCATCTAGGAATTCTTGCTGAGTCATTTGGTTCAAGTTTAAGGTATACATAGTGCTCTCGTTATTAGTTATTACTTTAGTTAGCTATTTAGCTAAACTTTATCGCATTTAAGCCACAGACATGCCGGCAATCTTATGCCAAAAACCATTACACTCAACAACACCATCAAGCACTTTTTTAGTTGGTTGAACTAATTGTGCTCTAAAGTTATCAAGTTGAGTAAAGGCATCAATACTATCAGCACTTATCCGGGCAATATCAACCCCCATAGCATCGAGGACTGGCATTTCATTAATAAGATTATACTGGTAACCGGACATAGTTTGAATACCATTAAGCACAAAAACTCGTTCGCCTTCACGACTATTCATACGGCGACCTTGTGGGTATTTAATGCAGCAATATTCACAATCATCTTTTGCTTTATCTTCTGAGCGAGCAGTAAAGCAACGCGCAGAGTAGGCTAGTGGTAAATAACCCCAAGAAAACACCTCACACTCAAACTGGTCACGAATAGCTGCATCAGTAGCTTGCTCTAATATAGTTTTAAGCCAATCACCGCTTAATTCAACTGGCATTAACCAACGGGTCATGCCTTGTTTAATCAGTACTTTCAGCGTTGATAGGTTATAACAATTGATCGCGGGACCGGCAACAAAAGGCATTTTCAAGTCATGCATTATTTGTACTGCACTTAAATCATTGGCCTCGACTAAAAACTCACCGTTATCACATAAACGTTTTAATACCTGAATTTCAGCAGGTGACTCTAATAAAGTCATGGTCGAGACAACAATTTGTTTGTTGGTATCTTGGGCAACGTCTTGTGCCAAGCCAAGCCAATCTTTTGCTCTAAGCTCACGTCTTTTCGAACAAACCGTTTCACCCAAATAGATGATATCTGCGCTCGAATTTTTTGCTTGGTGGTAGAAGTCTGTTACTTCCTGTTTTGGCCAGAAAAACATACTTGGCCCTAAAGAAAATTTCATAAGTTATCCAATTAATTTAATATGTCACTATTGCCAGTTTTATAGTTATTCAGCTTTAAGCTGTATATTTCAATTTAAAGGAAAAAGCACGGAGTTGACGCTAGTCAATGAGTACTGATGACAAATAAATTGGAATATACAGCGACAAGGTAAGCGACAATTATTGCCATTTTCGGTGATAAGCACCGAGTGTGGTTTGTGAACCTTCAGATAGATTAGCGAGGGTATTCATCCACTCACCTTCAACAGCAAAGTTATCCGGATTTTGTTGGTATCTATCAAGCGCCATACGCCACGTTTTAGCTACCTGCTCAACGTAAGCAGGACTGCGTTGCCTGCCTTCAATTTTCACCGATACTATGCCCATTTTAATCAGCTCAGGGATAAGCTCTAAGGTATTTAAACTGGTCGGCTCTTCAAGGGCATGATAAACGTTGTCATCAACTTCAAAGCGACCTTTACAAAGTGTGGGGTAGCCAGCATTTTCATCAGGCTGATAACGGTCGATAAGCACATCATTTAAACGTGACTCTAAACCTTTATCGGTTTCTTGCCAGCGCACATACTTTGCTGGTGAGCAAGCGCCAACTGTATTAG
>Ga0209395_1002631_pt1 | contig 23088 bp, 20 predicted proteins | sample GOMGulsemesocosm_3_FD_184635 | JGI IMG/M metagenome (GOLD analysis project Ga0209395, IMG submission 184635) | Methane-oxidizing microbial communities from mesocosms in the Gulf of Mexico - GOM9D Gulf of Mexico (SPAdes) (version 2) | ecosystem: Environmental > Aquatic > Marine > Cold seeps... | reverse complement strand
TTTCTTTGGCGAAGCAAAGAAAAGTAGCTGGTGTGCATGTATAAATATCCATTTAAGAGATGGAGCCTAAAAGCACATCATACATTCCACTAAAGTTATAATAATTCGCTTAACTGACCAACATTACGCAATGCGGCCTTTTTTATGTTCTAGATCTAATGGCCCGCGTAGCGGCAATGTTTATTTATGCGAAATAAAACCAATAGCTTCATAAGCCTTATTGAGTGTTACTTCAGCGCGCTCTGAAGCACGCTCAGCCGACGCTTTCATAATAGCTAACAGAGCCGTCTCATCTTTACGAAGTTCATAGTAGCGTTGCTGTACAGGCTCAAGAAATGACAATACAGCATCTGCGGTATCTTTCTTTAAATGACCATACATCTTGTCTTCATAATCAGGGACTAGCGACTCAACACTGCGTCCGGTTGCACAAGATAGCAGAGTTAATAAGTTTGATACGCCCGGTTTTTCAGCCGAATCAAAATAAATCCGCGATTGCTCATCAGAATCAGTAACTGCACGTTTTAGTTTTTTGGCGATTTGCTTCGGATCGTCAAGTAACATAATAAAGTTATTGGCATTTTCATCTGACTTTGACATCTTCTTAGTCGGCTCTTGCAAGCTCATCACGCGAGCGCCAACTTGTGGAATGTAAGGCTCTGGCACCTTAAAGACATCACCATATAAATTATTAAAACGATTCGCTACATCACGCGTTAACTCAATATGCTGCTTTTGATCTTCACCAACCGGCACTTGATCTGCCTGATATAACAAAATATCAGCAGCTTGCAATACCGGATAGCCATACAAACCAACATTAATATTTGATGCGTGGCGTTGCGACTTATCTTTAAACTGAGTCATGCGATTGAGCTCACCCATTTGGGTATAACAGTTTAATGCCCAACCAAGCTGCGCATGCTCTGGCACTTGCGACTGTACAAAGATGGTGCTTTTCTTTGGGTCTAAACCACAAGCGATATACATCGCTAAGCAGTCAAAAACGCGCTCTCGCATTAGTTTTGGATCTTGACGTACCGTAATTGCGTGCAAATCAGCCAGCATAAAAAAGCAGTCATTTTGTTCCTGCATTACCAGCCACTGGTTTATCGCACCAATATAGTTACCAATAGTTAAACCACCAGAAGGTTGAATACCACTTAATACAACAGGTTTTGACATAATTTTTTATCTCTTTTACGATTTAACACTATCAAGTTGCTGACGCATTTGGTCAACAACGACTTTATAATCAGGTTGATTGAAAATAGCTGAACCAGCAACAAACATATCGGCCCCAGCGGCAGCAATTTCAGCAATGTTGTCGACCTTAACACCACCATCGACTTGTAATCGAATATCACGACCGCTTTGATCGATAAGCTTACGCACTTGGCGTAGTTTATCTAGGGTTGATTCAATAAAGCTTTGACCACCGTAGCCAGGGTTGACCGACATCAGCAAAATGACATCTAAGCGATCCATAATAAACTCAAGACAAGTTAAAGGTGTGCCCGGATTAAGTACCACACCCGCCTTACAACCTTGCTCTTTAATCAGCTGTAGTGTCCGGTCTAAATGTTGAGTCGCTTCTGGGTGAAAGGTAATAATCGACGCGCCAGCTTTGGCAAACTCAGGTACTAACGCATCCACTGGCGACACCATTAGGTGAACATCAATCGGCGCCGTAATGCCATAATCTCGCAGTGCCTTACAAACGCCAGGACCAAAGGTTAAATTTGGTACGTAGTGGTTGTCCATGACATCAAAATGAACGACGTCGGCGCCAGCGGCCAATACCTTATCAACATCTTCACCAAGGCGGGCAAAATCAGCAGACAAAATTGATGGAGCAATTAGAAAATCGGTCATTTTCGGTTCCAGATAACTTGAAAAAACGCAATTCTACAGTATGGCACGATATTGGGCTAGTTTTTGTGCTAACCAAGACGTTCTCAGCCAACGCTTCAAGGCAAGCTACGAAGACAGCACGCTATCCTAATCCCATTCGTGCAAACAACCATAAATTACCCGCAGCTAATGTGACAAATCGTGACTGAAATCACCATTATTATTTTAAAAAACTATAACCAGCTCACACTACTCGATATAATAGCCGGTCGAGTCGCTAATTTCGCAACGTACTATTGGCTAGATAACTAATAGATATAATTGGCTTTATCGACTATTATTTTATGGTGTTCCCTTAACCTTGATGAGGATCTATGTCTTTAATTAAAAAACCGCAGCAGGATCCAGTTATAGACTGGTTTCTTTCGCAATGCCACCTGCATAAGTATCCAAAAAAGAGCACCCTGATCCATCGTGGGGACGCGGCCGATACCTTATATTATATCGTTGAGGGCTCAGTGGCTGTCTTAATCAAAGACGATCAAGGTAAAGAAATGATTTTATCCTACCTGTCTAAAGGCGACTTCTTGGGTGAAATGGCATTGTTTGAAGACGAACCAGAGCGAACAGCTTGGGTTAAAACTCGGACCGCCTGTGTGATTGCAGAAGTTTCTTTTGCCCGCTTTAAACAGCTCATTCAAGTTAATCCTGAAATATTAATGCGGCTGTCTAAGCAAATTGCTGATCGTTTGCAGAGCACCAGTGAAAAAGTTAGTGATTTGGCGTTTCTTGATGTCACAGGTCGTATTGCACAAACATTGCTAAACCTGTGTAAACAGCCAGATGCTATGACCCACCCAGATGGTATGCAGATCAAAATAACTCGCCAAGAGATTGGTCAGATAGTTAGCTGTTCACGCGAAACTGTCGGTCGAGTATTAAAATTACTTGAAGAGCAAGGGCTGATTTCTGCCCACGGCAAAACCATTGTCGTTTTTGGTACCAGATAGTAGAAAAACATAGTTAGCCGATAATGATTTATCGGCTAACTATGCCCATCACATCAAACACATCAGACCAGACCAAAATCATAACACACTGAATACATTCAATTTAAAAAAATAAAAGTTCAAAAAAGATACATTTTTATTTTTTTACGAGTAAAAACTCTATACTAAAACCGTTTCTGTTGTTAACATCAAGGTAACACGAATTTCAAACGAGCGTTTTGAATAATAATATTAAGCTCGAATTCGCCATTATCTAATAACAGATTGAGGTTACCATGCCAGAATATAAAGCGCCGCTAAAAGACATCGAATTTGTAATGAATGATGTACTCAACTTCGAGCAACATTATGCCAGCCTGCCTGGGTGCGAAGAAGCTACCCCAGATCTGGTTAATGCCATTCTGACTGAAGCCGCAAAATTTTCTGAAGAAGTATTATCACCACTAAACCAAGTGGGCGATCAACAAGGTTGTACTCGTCATGATGATGGCAGCGTAACTACCCCTGCTGGTTTTAAAGAAGCCTACTCACAATATGTTGAGGGCGGCTGGCCGTCACTATCTCATGATGTTGAGTTTGGTGGTCAAGGCCTGCCCGAATCACTGGGCTCTGTGATCAGTGAAATGGTTGGCGGGGCAAACTGGTCATGGGGCATGTACCCGGGTCTGAGCCACGGCTGTATGAATACGCTTGCCAGTCACGGTACCGAGCAACAAAAACAAGCTTATTTACCTAAACTAGTTAGTGGCGAGTGGACTGGTACCATGTGTCTAACCGAACCTCATGCTGGTACCGATCTTGGCTTATTACATACTAAAGCCGTGCCAAATAGCGATGGCAGCTATAACGTTACAGGCACCAAGATCTTCATTTCGTCTGGCGAACACGATATGAGTGACAACATTGTTCACATCGTACTAGCCCGCCTACCGGATGCCCCTTCAGGTACTAAAGGCATCTCACTATTTATCGTGCCTAAGTTTAATATTGATGACCAAGGAAATGTAGGTGAACGCAACGCCGTTAGCTGTGGCTCTATTGAACACAAAATGGGTATTCATGGTAACTCGACCTGTGTGATGAATTTCGATAACGCCCAAGGCTTTTTAATCGGCGCAGAAAACCGCGGCTTAAACTGCATGTTCACCTTTATGAATACCGCACGTATCGGCACGGCAATTCAAGGTCTAACGTCAGCAGAAAGCTCATTTCAAGGCGCTTTAGCCTACGCAAAGGATCGTCTGCAAATGCGTTCTCTTAGCGGTGCCAAACAACCTGAGTCGGTTGCCGATCCAATTATTGTTCACCCAGATGTTCGCCGGATGCTGCTTACTCAAAAAGCTTTTGCTGAAGGCAACCGAGCGATGTTGTACTTTGCAACGCAACAAAATGACATTGCGCAGTTAAGCGATAATGTTGAGCAGCGTAAAGAAGCTGAAGATTTATTATCATTCTTAACACCAATCATGAAAGCATTTATGACTGAAACTGGCTTTGAAGCCGCTAACCATGGCGTTCAAGTATTTGGTGGGCATGGCTTTATTGCTGAATGGGGCATGGAACAAATTGTTCGTGATAGCCGCATTTCAATGCTGTATGAAGGTACAACCGGTATTCAGGCGTTAGATTTATTAGGACGTAAAGTCTTAATGAGTCAAGGCGAGTTACTGAAGAACTTCACTAAGTTAATTCACCGTTTCAATAAGTCGCATGGTGACAACCAAGCAATGCAGCAGTTTACCGCTCCTTTAGCCAAGCTAAATCAGGAATGGGGCGAGCTAACGATGGAAGTTGGCATGAAAGCAATGCAAGACAAAGACGAAGTTGGCGCAGCATCAGTGGATTACCTAATGTACTCTGGTTATGTCTCACTGGCTTACTTCTGGGCCAAGATGGCAAGTGTTGCTCAAAGTAAAATTGCCCAAGGTTCTGATAACGCTGAGTTCTACCAAGCGAAAATTGATACTGCACGTTTCTACTTTGCACGTATCTTACCGCGTACCCTGTCGCATGCTGCGATGGTTAAAGCGGGTAACGAAAGCTTAGCAGCGATTGACGAACAGCACTTCTCGTTTTAATACCAGTCGCATTAATTGTGTAATTTGAAAAAAAGGCCTCGTATCACGAGGCCTTTTTTTGTGTTCAGAACGAACGGTATATACCCGTTAGCAAAGAGTGACAATTTCAGGCAGGCTAAAACTAAACCTCTGGATGTTGTCGTGGCAAGCTTACGGTTACCGCGAGACCTTGTGGCACTCGATTAGCTAAGCTAATTTCACCGCCGTGACTATGGACCAATGAACGAGCAATCGATAAACCAAGACCAATGCCACCAGTCGCTAGATTACGGGAACTCTCAAGTCGATAAAAAGGTGCAAATACTTTTTCAAATTGATCCGTTGCAATACCAGCGCCTTGATCTTCAATAATAATCATAAACCCCTTATCACTGCATTGCAGCTTTACCCATGCGCCTTCACCATAGTTGACTGCATTTTCAATGACATTTCTAATTGCTCGCGTTAGTGCACTGGGCCGGCAACGATAGGGAGCACGCACTCCGCTCTCGAATGTGACTTGATTTCCCATATCACTTAGATCATGACACAGACTATCTATCAAGGCGTTCAAATCGATCATCCGCGTCGCTTCTTTTACCGCATCATCACGCGAAAAAGCCAGACTGGCTTCGGTGATATGCTGCATTTCGTTGATGGTTACGATCATCTTTTTCCGCATCGCGGCGTCATCAATAAACTCAGTTTGCAAACGCAATGAAGTCAGCGGTGTCCGTAAATCATGCGAAATTGCCGCTAACATTCGAGTGCGATCGTCAACAAAACGCAATAACCGCTCACGCATTTGGTTAAAGGCTCGAATCGAGCGCCTAATATCTTGTGCGCCATGTTCTGGCAATAGAGCCACTTCTTCACCTCGTCCAAGCCGATCGGTTGCTGCTGTTAACTGGGCGAGCGGCCGAGTAAGACGCCGCACTACGATAATAACAATAGCTAAAGTCATCGCCATAAAAGTGAGTGATTGCAATAAGGTTGAGCGCCAAGCATGGCTTGGCGTTGAAGCAAGCTGCACTGCATTGAGCCAAACGTCTGGCGAGCGAGCAATCGAAATAATCGCCAACGACTGGGTTAAGTCTAATAACTTATCTGCGGTTTGCAGTGTCGCCATCGGTTGATTGGTCTGATGCTGATGAGTGCGTACCTGATCCAACACAATTCTAATATCATTGCTGCTGACGTTGGCTAGTTCAGCAAAACGTTGATCGGTTAGGTATTTGCCGTCACGCTGAGCTATCGGGCTGTTTCCGCTAAACCAAAAGTGCATTTTTGAGGTGGTAATAGCTTGTAATATCCCTTGATGTAGATCTTTGGGAGTGCCGTCGAGCAATCGGATAATCGATGCGGTCCGAGCCGTTAAATTACTGACTTTGGTCGCACGAATTTCTTCGCCACGCTCGTTGACAAAAATCAGCACATTAATTAACTGAATCAGGGTCAATGCCAACAATAGCAATGCGATGACTCGACCCACTAGGCTTTTAGGTATTAGCCTATTCATTGGCGGGTAACGCTGACCGTTAACATATAACCGCCGCCCCATACTGTTTTTATTAAACTTGGGTTAGTCGGGTCAGATTCAATTTTACGCCGTAAACGACTTACTTGATTATCAATACTGCGATCAAATACCGTCGCTGCCCGACCTTGGGTTAAATCAAGTAATTGGTCACGGCTTAGCACTATTTTAGGGTGATTTAGCAAAGCAGTTAACAGCTCAAATTCAGCCGTGCTAAGCGGTACTCCTACTCCATCCTGCGCAATTAGCTCACGGCGAGCGACATCAAGGATCCAATGAGCAAACCCAATCTTTTGGCTATCACTGCTTTGCTGCTGGCGCGGTAAACTTTGGGTTCGGCGCAATACTGCCTTTATTCGAGCTAATAACTCCCTCGGTGAAAAGGGTTTAGTTAAATAATCATCGGCTCCCATTTCAAGCCCAACAATTCTATCGGTTTCTTGTGCCACTGCAGTTAGCATAATCACTGGCGTTTGGCAGGTCGACTGCAGATGTTGACACAGACTTAAACCATCTTCGCCGGGCATCATAATATCAAGCACCACGAGATCAATTGCGCTGGTGCGCATCACTTGCTTCATCCCTTCGCCACCATCGGCGGTACTCACTCGCAAACCATGCTGCTGCAAGAATTTGCTGAGCAATTGACGGATATCAACATGATCATCTACCACCAACACATGTTTCGACGTATTCATAATTTCACTCAATTTAACCAAGATGATAACTTATACCAATCCGCACAAGATATTACTCATCTGTGCTGGTTAAAACTATCGAATGCTGCGTTGCACTCAAAAGTTTTTACTGCGCACATTAAGATCACTATCCAATGCGAATTGGTATTATTAAAACTATACGTTAAGCGCGGCACGGGGATACAAGAAATTTGTATCAAACTATGTCAAGTTGGCTTTTTGGGATAATTTGCGACAATTGGACCTTATTCTTGACAAAGTTTTGCGACAACTTTTGTGCTTAATGAGCTTATACCCGCATTAGCTTTTAACTGCGCGGTGTTATTTGTAGCATTACATGAAAATAGGAACTGACCATGAACGTTTTATCAAAAGTAGCCATCGCTACGCTCGCTTTAACAAGTATCGCAGCACCGACCATGGCTGCAAACAAAGCTTCGCATGCCCACTTAGCGCATGTATTAACTCAATGGCATGATACTCCACAGCAAGTTGGATTAATCACCATTGCGCAACAAGAAAATCAAATCGCTTTAACTCATGCCAAAATTTCGGCCAAAAACCTTGATGATCTGAAGTGGATGCAAACTCATACCGCCCATATTATTCACGCACTTGACCCAACAATAATTAACAAAGGGCCGGGTTATGGCTATGGCTTAATTAAAGCTGCTAAAGGCGTACACAAACATATTAACCTAGCTGCAAAACAGCCCGATGCCTCACAAGGGCTAAAAACCCATGCGCTACATGTCGCCGCAAGTGCCAACAATACCGCACAATGGGCACAGCAAGCTTTAACACTAAGCCAAACGCTGTTAACAACGCAGTCGACCAGCAAGGCAGCCCAATTAACGCAACAAATTGCCACCTTACTAAATCGCAGCAGTACTGGTTTTGATTCAAATAATGATGGCAGTATTACATGGCATGCTGGTGAAGGCGGCCTTAAGCAAAGCTTAAAACACAGCCAAATCATTGCAAAAATCGAAAAACTTTAACTTTTTAACGATGATAGAGGTTTGTTGCTCGTTTGATATGAGGCAATAATGACGGCATTACGCGGTGTTATTTCGCGCTCGCAAAAGTTGGTTAATGCCACCTGATAACCATGCTGTTGTAGGTAAAGTACCCGGTCGAGCAATAACCACCGCTCAAGCAACTGCCGAAAAGCATGCGTGACAATTTCAATCCGTGCATTAGTTAAACGACGCTGCCACCCTGCCTGTTCAAAATGGCTAAAGTCGGTATCTGCAGGCAGTTCGATATTTTTTTTACGACAAGCCCAATCGCAAAACTGATCGAACGTAGCCGTTAACATCGACTGTCTGATTGACGGTAAAGGTAAATATTGGTCGCTGCCACGCAATGAACGCTGCAACAAGTCAAATCCTAAACGCCAAGCGACTTCTGTCGCGCGGTGGCTCTTTTCACGCTTAGTCGCAACCACAGTCTGCTGCATTGATAAATTTAAATCATGGCGTGCCAGGCTTAGACGACTAGCTTGCGCGATAGCTGACACTGGCTGATAAATGTCGCTCGCAATTAAGTGATAGCAGCATGGCGCAATGACCAAATCCTGCGCTTTGGCTAATTGAGCTTGTTTAAGTAACTCAAGGTGCAGCTGACCACAGGCATGCAAAGCCACAATTTGCTGCTGCGCCTTAGCAAGTGGCACCATATTGTGTGATAGAACATCTGCTTGTACAAATGACTGCGATACACCGAATTTATCGGACAATTGCTGGCCATGCTGACAGAGTTGCGATTGCCACTCAACACTGAGTACCGGTCGCTGCTGCTGATAGCTAATCAAACGTCCGAGGTGCCCCTTGCCAGCACACCACTCCAATACCTGATGATCGCCCCGCGGCACTAAAGCAGCCAGCAGCTCAATTTGAGCCCACTTACGCCCCTTAATGCCCGCTTTAAAACGATCCGGGCACGACGAAGCGACCGTCTGACTTAGTGGCAGCGGTTTAATACAATCGAGCGCAGGCTCAAGGTAATCAGCAAAAGTCGTTCGCAATAATTGATCGTCGCTATCGAGCTGCTCGATATCGCTTAACGAAAGCGTATTAAGGAACTCGACTAATGCCGTATTTTCCGACCAAGGTAGGCTCAGGTGTTGAAACGGTAATATTTGCCAATATTGTCGAGTATTGCTTAACACCTGATCTATCGTAGAAAACTGGGCCGAAAAACCCATGATTATTGTGGACTATCTACTGGCTCTTCAGTGCTGTCAAGTAATTCACCATCAGGCTGCAACCACTGGCTCATCACACCGATGGCTTCTGCTTTGCCAATGATTTTTAATGAAGAGAATGCCTGAATTGTAATGTTGCCACCGAACTCGACGCAATCTTTACGGGCCTTAAGTACCGCCGCCTTACGGGCACCAGACTTTAATTTATCGCACTTAGTTAATAAACAAAGCACTGGCAAGTCACTTGCGACAGCCCAACGGATCATATTAACGTCAAGATCCTTAAGCGGATGACGAATATCCATCATAATCACTAAACCGCGTAAGCAACCTCGGCTTTGCAGATACTCACTTAACGATTTTTGCCACTTTAGCTTCATGTCTAACGGCACTTTTGCAAAACCATAACCGGGTAAATCGATTAGGCGGCGTTGCGGATCAAGCGAGAAAATATTGATCAGCTGAGTTCGCCCCGGTGTTTTACTGGTTCGAGCTAACGTCTTCTGACGGGTAATGGTATTTAATGCACTTGACTTACCGGCATTAGAACGACCAGCAAAGGCAATTTCATACCCAAGATCTGCTGGCATGTGCATATGCGAGATATTAGGCGCACTGGTTAAGAAAGTTGCTGCTTCAAAGTTGATTTTAAGATCTGACACTGTATTTGCTCCAAAAGTTCAGCCAATAGTCTTACGAGCTGATTACTTTTTAATTTTTTCATGTAGAATAGCTGGTTTATTAGCTTATGCGGGGAAGTTTATCATGCCTGCTAGGCTTGTGAGTAATAGCAATCATAATAAAACAGCAAAAAGTTGGGACGCCATGAAAAAAATAGCAATAGCACTCTCTCTTTTGGCAGGTCTGGTTGGCAGTGTAAATGCCGCTGGTAATGCAGAAGCAGGGAAAGAAAAAGCAGCGGCAATGTGTGCAGGTTGTCATGGATCGGATGGAAATAGCTTGATAGACATGTATCCAAAGCTGGCCGGTCAACACTCAGATTACCTGATTAAACAATTGAAAGATTTTAAATCAGGCGCACGCCAAAACCCTATTATGATGGGAATGGCCATGGGGCTTTCAGATCAAGATATGGAAAATATCGGTGCCTATTACCAATCAGTCGTAATGACTGAAGGTACCAGCACAGAAGAATCTGTACTGCTAGCTCAGGATCTGTACCGTGGTGGTGACATGGAACGCAAAATTGCGTCATGTATGTCATGTCACGGCCCACGTGGTAATGGTAGCGGGCTTGCTAAATTCCCTAAGATCTCGAATCAGCACGCACCTTATATTGAAGCACAGCTAAAAAGCTTCCGCAGTGGCGAACGTAAAAATGATCCACAGTCAATGATGGGTGATACTGCTGCTAAGTTAACTGACGCTGAAATATCTGCGTTGGCTGCGTATTTAGGCGGCTTACACTAAGCACTAATAACTCGCGTTTTAAAAACCTGCCTTGGCTTTGCCAATGCAGGTTTTTTTATGTCTGCAGTTGTGTCGAAAATCATTATGCAGCAGCCCAATTAATAACCATTAATTAACAAAAGACCAACATTAACGACTTATTCAAGCTAGTTTATGACAAACAAAAACAACCAGCAGCAATATTTACAAGGCATTTAACCACAAATCAACCAAGAAATTGACCACCATACATGTAGGACATGCGCCATTACGTAAACGTCAAGATTTGATAAAGCACTTTAATATCAGCCATATACGTAATCTTCATTATTTTTCTAAAAAATTAATAACAAAAAACACTTGTACTCCTGCCGTGAATCATTAAAGTATCACCCAAGTTAAGCGCAGCAAATAATTATAATAACAATTTAATAATAATAAGCATTTAACTACTGTTGATAATAATCAACTTTAAAAATAATAATAAACAACACATTTTGTGTAACGGTGCCGACTTGGTATCAAATTTATAAGACTTTAATTTAAAGTCAGCCTGTTTTTCAGGGAAAATAATAAAAAGTCACCCTAGGTGGCAATGAAAACATTTGTTTTCATTTGAAAGCCAGCTCTACCTTATAGTAGACAGCGCAAGGATTGCGTAATATTCACAAGCTGTGAATGATGGTTAGAGTCATTTTTGACTTAAAATAATAATAAGAAACAATAATAAAAACATTGTGTTGGTAAGTTAACTTTCTTTCAGATTTGCATATTGATTCAAATCTGAGAGTGGTGTAAACCCACTAGGCGGCAGAGCAATCTGCCGCTTTTTTTATTGCCATAATATCTAAGCAAACCTCATTAATACCACATTGCTCAAAAACTTTGAGTACAACAGCACATTTTTTAGCCTACCTAATGAAATTGCTGCCAGAATCTGGTATAAAGCATCCTAATTAACTTCTGTGTATATATAGCTATGACTCGCATCAAAAAAACTCGGACCGAGAAGTCTATTGGCGCCGCCAAAAAACCCCTAGAAAAACAATCTGCTATGCAAAGCAAATTAGCAAAAAAGAAAGGTAAAGGACGCCCTGCCGGTGCCAAAGCCAATATCGATGGCGCTAAGAAAAAATCAAAAAGCCAGTCTAAATCGTCAAAAGATGGTCAGGATCTAAGGGTCGGTAGCAAAACCGCCATTTCGCTGGTGCCAACAGTAAAACGCGCACCGATGGAACCAAAAATTAGCGTTAAAAAATCAAAAACTCCACCAGTGGTTGAAAAACTGACACCACAGCAAGAGTTAGCGAATATCGAGGCTGATGAACGTCTGAATGAATTGTTAGATCAACTTGATGACGACCAAAACATCTCAGCGGCAGATCGGCAATATGTTGACCAAATAACCGCCCGCCATCAAGCGCTGATGGTTGAACTTGATTTAGTCGAAGAAGACGAAGAAGAAGATGACGCAGACGAAGCTGCCCCAGAGCAAGACATTTGGGAAAGATTCGACAATAGCGATCTTGATAACTTTAAAGATTAACAATGATTAATTTTCTCTTAATCATTGTTGCCGCGATAGTGATTGCGGGATTAGCAGCTTATGCCGGTAAGCTGCTAAGTCAACTTGCGCAGCAAAATAAAAACATCGCTGCTCAGCAACTTGCTAAGCAGCAAAAAATCGAGGCTAGCAATACTAAAATATCTGAAAGTATTCGCTTAATCGCCAAAGCTATTGTCGAACAACAATGTGAATTGTCAGAAGGTGCGATCCGCATTAGTCGATTGCTCGAAACTTTCCATGCCGATGGTGATGCCAATTACCCACAACAGTTTCCGGCCATTCATCAACTTGATCAGCATTTAGCTCAGTACCCTACCCATCAGGCTTATAAAGCACTAAAACGTCAAGAACGCATGCGATTCGATGTTAAACGCGCCCAATGGGAACAAGAGTTAAAAGAGCCGATTACCAAGGAATGTAGTAATTTACTTGCATTCAACCTGTAGCCCGCAAGTAAACGCTAGCGGCTAATAACTGCAACGGCTCATCGTTGCGGTTGCCTTCTCCCTCATTCTTTGTTTACCACCCCATCTCGAGCACAAACCAATTAGATTGGCTATGTTGTAGTTAAGTGTGTCTAGCAATAAGCTTGTGGAATATTTGATGTGCTTTATGTATCTCCACACTCTTAAGTTTTGACGCTAGCACACCAGTTACTTTTCTTTGCTTCGCCAAAGAATAAGTAAAAAGAAAGGCGACCCGTGTTAGTTGCTGATCTCCCTATAAATTCCTGTCTTAACGGAACCGATTTCAATGCGCGTCTCGGCTTTGGCATCCTGCGTCGCCCTACCTGCGCCATCCTTGGCTACGCTGCGTGGAAATCTAAAAATTCGTCCCTGAATTTTTCTCCTAACAGGTATTTATAGTGAGGCAACTTAAAGCGGGAACTTGGTGGTCGTTGTTAAGTTGTCTAAAAGTTTAATCGATTGAAAGTGTTGGTATTTGATAAAGCAAGCTTTGAGCAGCATGGATGCTACTCCAGAGCCCCCAGGGATGGGTTTACGGCGACTTGCTGTTCAAGTGGCAACACTTTAGTACAATAGAGTCAATTAGATTGAACAACAGGCAAATCAATGATTGCGTATTTTCGATAGTCACGTTAACGTAACAACCACAACGAAATCATGGAAAAGAGACAGGCGAGTATGTATTACCAGACAGATGATATAAATATAACGAAAATCAAAGAACTATTACCTCCGGTAGCCTTGCTCGAACGATTTCCACTAAGCCAAATTGCCTCAAAGACCGTTTTTGAATCTCGCGAAGCAACTCACAACATTTTAACGGGTCATGATGACCGGTTATTAATCGTGGTTGGCCCTTGCTCGATCCATGATACTAATGCGGCAATTGAATATGCTAATCGCTTAAAGAAATTACGCTTGGCTCATGAAAATGAGCTAGAAATTGTGATGCGCGTTTATTTCGAGAAACCAAGAACAACCGTCGGCTGGAAAGGACTGATTAACGATCCAACCATGGATAACAGCTTTCACATTAATGACGGTCTGCGTATCGCCCGTAAATTATTACTTGATGTTAATGAACTTGGTCTGCCAACAGCTGGTGAGTTCCTTGATATGATCACCCCGCAGTTTATTGCTGACTTAATGAGCTGGGGGGCTATTGGCGCCCGTACGACAGAGTCCCAGGTTCACCGTGAACTGGCCTCTGGTATGTCGTGCCCTGTTGGTTTTAAAAATGGTACCGACGGCACCATTAAAGTCGCGATTGACGCTATTGGCGCTGCGACTGCACCACACAACTTCCTATCGGTCACTAAATATGGTCATTCAGCGATTATCCAGACCGCTGGCAATGAGAATTGTCATATTATTTTACGTGGCGGCAAAGAGCCAAATTACAGCAAAGAGCATGTGGCAGCGGTTAATGAACAGCTGACTCAAGCTAAATTGCCTAATAACATCATGATCGACTTTAGCCACGCCAATAGCGCCAAGCAATTTAAACGCCAAATGGATGTTACTGCTGATGTTTGTGAGCAAATTAGCCAAGGCGACAGCTCAATATTTGGCGTGATGATCGAAAGCCATCTAGTTGAAGGACGCCAAGACTTAATCGACGGTAAAGCAAAAACTTACGGTCAAAGTATTACCGATGCCTGCATTGGTTGGGACGATACAGAAACCGCACTACAGCAACTTGCTGATGCAGTGAAAGCTCGCCGTAACACTTAAGTTTTATCAGATGGTCTAAGTGCCGCTTAGGCCATCTGAGTTACAACCATTAAAAAGCTATGTTCGCCCTCCCTAATCAATGATAAAATGCGGATTAATTTAATTAATAAGTCTCTTGTCATATGTCTCAACAAGCTTCTCAACCTTCAACCGGTATCCGGGTCAACAAATTCTTAAGCGAAGCGGGTTATTGTTCACGCCGTGAAGCGGATAAATACGTCGATTTAGGCATTATTACCATCAATGGCGAGAAAGTAGTAATGGGCATGAAAGTGCAGCCAGGCGATGAAGTTCGGGTCAGCGGTAAACTGATTGGCACCAAAGCAGCGCCAGTCTATATTGCACTGAACAAACCCCAAGGCATCACTTGCACCACGGATCAACATATTGATGGCAACATCGTTGATTTTGTTAATTATCCCGAACGAATTTTCCCTATTGGTCGTTTAGATAAACCTTCTGAGGGACTCATCTTATTGACCAACGATGGCGATATCGTTAATAAAATCCTGCGCGCTGGCAACAACCACGAAAAAGAATATGTTGTCACAGTCGACAAACCAATTGATGGTAACTTTATCTTCAACATGGGCAACGGCGTACCGATTTTAGAAACAGTTACCAACAAATGTAAAGTCAAACAAACCGGCCCACGCAGTTTCGAAATTATTTTAACCCAAGGCCTTAATCGCCAGATCCGCCGAATGTGTGAACACTTTGGTTTTCGGGTCAGAAAGTTAAAACGCATGCGCATTATGAATTTAACGCTAGATAATCTGGCGACAGGTTCATGGCGTCATTTGTCAAAGCAAGAAATGGCTGGCTTAAATAGCTTAATTGCTAGCTCGACAAAAACCATGGAAGCTTCAACTGATACCGCCAGTTACCGCGCCAAACCTGCCAAAAAGCCGGATGGTAAGATGTCGTTTAGCCGTAACAATGAACGACGCACTGAACGCGCGCCAAAGAAAGAAAAATACGCTTATACCCCAAAGAAAAAGAGCTAACAGCGTACTTTTCATCAAATAGAAACCTAATTTTGTAATAGCTTAGGTTTCTATTTATCAATAATACCAACCTAGCAAAGTATCTGATCATTTTTAATGGCCTAAATAGATGATGAAGCTACCGCGTCCTGCTAGCGCCCCTTGCCTACGTCCTGTAGGCAACTGCGTTATTTCTTTTCTATGGAGAATAACTACATACGTAAAGAAATGCCTCGCCGACATGGATGTAGGTGCTTATGTTCACAGGTCGGTATGAACATGTGTCCTAATCAATTTATACTCATAAAAAAGTAGACCACTTACTTACCTAGATTGGTATAACTCAGGTTGTTTAAATCAACATACTGATTGCCAACACAATAAATATCATGCCTGTCACCCTATCTAGCCATAACTGAGCGCTCGGATGCCCCCTGAAGTAGCTGGCGATTTTGTCACCAAAATGCACATAGCTGAGATCGATGGGCAAGGCAAAAATCGGGTAAAGTAACCCAAAAATAGCCATCTGCATCGTGTGTGAGGTTTCAAGCGAACTATCAACAAACTGTGGAATAAAGGCAATAAAAAACAACGCCACCTTAGGATTCAAAACTTCCGTTAACAAGGCTTGATAAAAAACATTCTTGTGCTTAGGCTCAGCAGTTTGTGGGGAAGACGCGACAGCAGGTTTATAGCTGTCTTTAATTGACATTATCCCTAGATATAACAAGTAACTAGCACCTAAAATAAGCACTACTTGATAAGCTTGCGGTGAGGTTTTTAGCAGCGTAGACAACCCCAGCACTGCTAAAATGGTGTGGATAACCCCAGCAACCGCAAAACCAGCCGCACTTTGCATGCCAGCTGTTTTACCTTTGGCAAAGGTTTGTGCCATTAAAAATGCATTGGAGGGGCCGGGAGTGACTGCTAGCAACAAACTAATAGTCAAAAATGAAACAAAAAACTCAAAATTAATCATAACAACGACATAAGTGAACAAAATTAGGGCAATATCCTATCACAAATATTACCCTAATTCGGATTCCAGATTCACTTAGCTACAATTGGAGTTAGTCGGCTTGTTCACCATTAAGGCTTAACGCCATTGCTTCGGCTACTTTAATGCCGTCAATCGCAGCAGACATAATCCCGCCAGCATAACCCGCCCCTTCACCAGCAGGGAACAGACCACGGACATTAATACTTTGATATTCGCGGTCGCGTTTAATGCAAATCGGTGATGACGTTCTCGTTTCAACGCCTGTTAATGTCGCGTCATCCATAGCAAAGCCATGAATCTTACGATTAAACGCTGGTAGCGCCTCACGTAAGGCTTCATTACAAAAATCAGGCAACAAACTAGTCAAGTCGGTTAATTTAATACCCGGCTTATATGATGGGTCTACTACCCCTAATTCTTGCGACGGTTTACCTTTAAGGAAATCGCCAACAAGCTGTGCCGGTGCGTCGTAGTTTTCGCCACCAAGCTTATATGCCGCACTTTCTAACTGGCGTTGTAATTCAATGCCAGCTAGCGGCTCACCCGGATAATCACTTGGGTCAATGCCAACGACAATGGCGCTATTGGCATTCATTTCATTACGTGAGTACTGACTCATGCCATTAGTTACTACACGGTGTTCTTCTGAAGTAGCCGCTACAACTGTGCCGCCCGGACACATACAGAAGCTATACACTGAGCGGCCATTTTTACAATGGTGAACAAGTTTATAATCGGCAGAACCTAAAATTGGGTGACCTGCTGATTTACCAAAACAGGCTTCATCGATTAACGATTGCTTGTGCTCAATTCTAAAACCGATAGAGAATGGTTTAGCTTCAACATAAACGCCTTTGTCGTGGATCATTTGAAAAGTATCACGCGCGCTGTGACCAATGGCCAGTGCAATATGTTTCGACTTAAGGACTTCGCCGCCATTGAGGGTTAAGCCGACAATTTGACCATCAACAATCTCTAAATCGTCAACGCGAGCGCTGAAGCGAATTTCGCCACCAAGCTCAATAATCTTGGCTCGGATCTTCTCAACCATAGTAACCAATTTAAAGGTACCGATATGCGGCTTGCTAACATAGAGAATTTCTTCTGGCGCGCCAGCATCAACAAATTCAGTTAATACCTTACGACAATAATGCTTTCGATCCTTAATTTGGGTCGACAGTTTGCCGTCAGAAAAGGTGCCAGCGCCGCCTTCACCAAATTGAACATTTGACTCTGTATTAAGCTCTTTTTTACGCCAAAAACCAAACGTGTCTTTGGTTCTTTCACGCACTTCTTTACCGCGATCAAGAATAATTGGCCGATAACCCATTTGCGCTAAGATTAAACCGGTAAAAATACCACAAGGACCAAACCCAATCACTACTGGACGATCACCAAAATCCTCAACGGCTTGGGTGACATACTTGTATTCCATGTCAGGAGTGGCTTTAACGCTTTGATTATCACTAAACTTCTCCAGTAACAGCTCATCATCCGTTGTTTCAACATCCACGGTATAAAGCAACACAATATTACGCTTTTTACGGGCGTCGATGCCGCGACGAAACACTGTGGTATTGAGCAATTGCTCACTGGTTATTTTGAGGGTGAACATAATCAGGTTAGCCAGATCTTGCTCTGTGTGATCAAGGCCGAGCTTTAAATTGGACAGTCGTATCATGGGTAAATTCCGGTTTAATTGCTGCTTGTTACTTAGCTATAGTAAATTGGTCGTTATTGTACGCTGTTTTGACTCTGCCGGCGCAAAAATAGTGGTTTAAGTTAGCACAACTGACATTTATCCATCGCGATATTTGATATTGTGTCAGTAGTAGGTATGATCGCTGCGCTTATACCCGTGACCATTATGTAGATGGTTATTTTTCACGGTTAAAACGAATGATAGTTTCGTTATTACTTTTTTCGGAGGATCCCATGGCTTTCGTCGTTACCGACAACTGTATCTTATGTAAATACACCGATTGTGTGGCCGTGTGCCCTGCCGATGCCTTTCATGAGGGACCGAATTTTCTGGCGATTAATCCCGATGATTGCATTGACTGCGATCTGTGCGTACCGGAATGCCCCGCTAATGCGATAGTGCAGGAAGATCAGTTACCTGAAAATCAAAAAAACTTTCTCGCATTAAATGCCGAATTATCACAATTGTGGCCCAAACTGACCGAGGTTATTGCACCGCCAACTGATGCCGACCAATGGAATGGTATTGAGGAAAAACTGCAATATTTAGCCATCGAATAAGACCTATCAGTTCGTAGAACAAAACTACCCACTCTCGAAAAAATCGATTAAACTAAAGTTTGCACCAACCACTGAACAAACCAGAGGTTATACCAATTACATTAAATGTATGATCTTGTTGTGCGTGGAGAGAAATAATTTAGACAAGGCGCTCGATTGATAACGACAAGGATGTCGTTAGTAGGGCAATGTGCTCCTGCATTGCCGAGTAATAGCTAGCTATTAGGAATGAGAGCAACGCAGGCTAAATGGTTTGTATCAAGCACAAGTGGTCACTTAATTAATGGGATTGGTATTAATTATGTATAACGAAATTTTAAGTTTTTGGTTTGATGAAATCACTCCAGCCCAATGGTGGATTAAAGATCCCGAACTAGATCGACAGATCACGCAACGATTTGGCGAAATTCACCACAAAGCTGCTCTTTGCGAGCTGTTTACTTGGCGGGATGAGCCGCGCGGTCGACTGGCCGAAATCATCGTACTAGACCAATTTTCTCGTAATATCTATCGAGATACTCCTGCCGCTTTTGCTAATGATGGCTTAGCGTTATCTTTAGCTCAGCATGCCATTAGCCTAGGCGCAGATCTCGAATTGCCCCCTATTCAGCGTAGTTTTATCTATATGCCTTTTATGCACAGTGAATCACTGTTGATCCATCAAACCGCTTTAGAGCTATTTAACCACGCGGCGCTACATCAAAATTTAACCGCCGAAATGCAACACCATAAGATACTAGAGCAGTTTGGCCGCTATCCACATCGCAACAAAATTCTCGGCAGACAATCAACAGACGAGGAATTAAGCTTTTTAACCCGCCCTGGCAGCAGTTTTTAAGCTATTACTCCCAAAATAGACTTCAAACTTGGGGTCATAAATGAGAAAATGCCACCCTATTATTTATCATACAAAGAACAATACAAATGAATAAGCCTCAACGCGAACTAACGTTACGATTTTTAGCTGAACCTCAAGACGTTAACTTTGGTGGCAAAGTACATGGCGGCGCCGTCATGAAATGGATAGATTTAGCAGCCTATGCTTGTGCTGCTGGCTGGAGTGGCCGTTACTGTATTACAGCTTATGCCGGTGGTATTAGATTTGTTGCCCCTATTCATGTTGGAAGTTTAGTTGAAGTGGTTGGCAAAGTGATTTACACCGGCACTTCATCAATGCATATTGCATTAGAAGTCACCGCCTGTGATCCTAAATCACTTAATAAACGCTTAACTACCCACTGTATCGTGATCATGGTAGCCGTTGATGAGCAAGGTCAGAGTATTCAGGTGCCTAAATGGGAACCAGAAACTGAAGCCGATAAAAAACAACACGCGGCCGCGATTAAATTGATGGATATGCGCCAGCAAATCGGCGAAGAGATGCAAATATTCGTAGACTAATTTTAGTTAACCTGAGTTCTGGATAAGAGTTTTGTAAACCATTGAAATAAAGGTATTACAGGAACTATAAGTTCCAGTGACACAATTTTAGTGGATATCAAGGCGTTTTCACTCTTAATAGCTGGCTATTAAGAGTGAAAACAACGCTGAGAGGCGCTAAAAGAGTGTTATTGGGCAAATTCGCTTATCCGGCATTCAGGTTAGTTAACTAGCCTAAACGTTACCGCCATAAGCCTCTGCTTATGGCGGTATTTTTTTAATCCTTAAACTCGTCAGCAATCGCGACAAATTCACCTTCACAGGCCTCAAACGCGGCAACAACCCTTGGATCAAAGTGAGTGCCACGCCCTTTAAGTATTATTTCTTTAGCCTGCTCATGGCTAAATGCTGGCTTATAAACTCGCTTACTAAGCAAAGCATCATAAACATCGGCTAAGGCCATTAAACGCCCTGAGACAGGTATATCATTACCACTTAAAGCATTTGGGTAACCTGAACCGTCCCATTTTTCATGATGTGTTAGTGCAATTTCGCGTGCATAGCGTAAAAACGAATTACTGCCCATTTGCTCTTCAGCAACCAGCAATGCATCAGATCCTAGCTGGGCATGAGTCTTCATAATGACAAATTCCTCATCGGTTAACTTACCCGGCTTTAATAGAATGCTATCGACAATGCCGACCTTGCCAACATCATGTAACGGCGCTGATTTATAAAGTAACTCAATGGTTTCCAAATTAAGTACGGCACTAAAGTCTGGATGCTTACTCAAATGCTCAGCGAGTACCTTAACGTATCGTTGGGTCCGTAAAATATGAGCCCCAGTCTCGTTATCACGAGTTTCAGCTAACGACGCCAGCGCTAAGATAGATGCATCTCGGGTTAGCTTTAATTCGTTTTGGTAGCATAGCAACCGTGCGATCATCACATTGGTATCACGCGCCATCAAACCAAACTCATCTTGGCTCACTACAGGGACACGCACACTAAGGTCACCTTGAGATACAGCAGATAACGCCTGAGTTTGTTGCGACAAATACATCATTAAATTTTTAGCGTATGACAAAACAATACGTACGCTATAAGTTAGAAATACCGCCATCACTAATGATATTTCAAGCAAAATACTATTACGTGACTCTTTGATACCTAGCGCAATACCCTCACTCAACAGCCAATCTAAATCCTTGTTAATCACTAGAAATAAAACAAATGCCATGCTGACAATAACTAAGATCGCCAACAAGCTAAATTTTTGTGAAAAAGAAACGATCTTAGAAAATTCAATTGACTGAGATCTTTCAATCATCTTTGTTAATAACTGTCGTTCGGTTTGCAACGCTAAATCAATCGCCACAAATAAACCAAACATCGTCATACCAATTATTGCTTTAGCGTTACTGTGCCAAGGCGTATCGTAAGCTAGCCAGTTAAGCCCAGCCAAGCCGATTCCAGCTACAACAAATACCGATAAATCAATTGCTAACTGCAGCGCAACTGGTCGCTCAGATAGTTCACTCACTAAGCGTTCTATCAAGAACATCCGTAGTGGGTACACTAACAATAAGGGAGTCATCAGCTGGATCGGTGAAATAGCCTCAATAAACGGGCAAACCTGAACACCATAAATAGCAAATAAAACGGTCGCAATCAGGTAATGAGACAAGGCTGCATAACGACTGCCACTCGTACTGACCTGCGAGCTTAGCGCCGTTAGTAACGGCATATTTTGTTTTTCAATCACGATAAAGCCTTCTAATGATTAATACCAATGACACAATAATACCAATTCCATTATTTAAGTGATCTATTTTGTAGCGAGGAAAAACGAATTAGAACAAGGCGTTTATTTTTATATGTAGTTCTTCTCCATATAAAATAAACAACGCTGTTATCATTTGTTTTAACCGCGAGAAATGAACACCTTTTTAATGGAATTGGTATAATATCACCATAAATAACAGACATAAAAAAAGGGCTGATTGCTCAGCCCTTTTTATTATTTACCAATCAAGTCGGTAAATATTATTTTGCACCGCCACGGTTAGCGCGCTTACGTTCGTTTTCAGTAAGAAGTCTCTTACGGATACGAATGCTAATAGGTGTTACTTCAACTAGCTCGTCATCATCGATAAACTCTAGCGCTTGCTCTAGAGTGTAGATAATTGGCGTAGTAAGTACTTGTGCTTCATCAGTACCTGATGAACGAACGTTAGTTAACTGCTTGCCCTTAAGCGCGTTTACAGTTAAATCGTTCTCACGGCTGTGAATACCCAAGATTTGACCTTCGTAAACTTCTTCAGCATGCTGAGTAAATAAACGACCACGCTGCTGCAAGTTAAACAGTGAGTAAGTCAAAGCTTTACCAGTAGCGTTAGAGATCAATACGCCGTTAGAACGCTGACCGATGTTGCCGCCGCGATGCACGCCATATTCTTCGAACGTGTGGTAAATTAAACCAGAACCAGAAGTCATAGACATGAATTCAGTTTGGAAACCGATAAGACCACGTGAAGGCATATCGAAATCGATACGAACACGGCCTTTACCGTCTAACTGCATGTCACACATAACAGCTTTACGTAAACCCAATTTTTCCATTACTGTGCCTTGATGCTGTTCTTCAACATCAACAGTAACTTTTTCAATTGGTTCCATTAGTACGCCATCAACTTCTTTGATGATTACTTCAGGGCGAGAAATCGCCATTTCGAAACCTTCACGACGCATTGTTTCAATTAGGACACCTAAGTGAAGCTCGCCACGACCAGATACTTTAAATTTATCTGGATCAGAACCTTCTTCAACGCGTAATGCAACGTTATGAACAAGCTCTTGTTGTAAACGTTCGTGAATGTTACGTGAAGTAACAAACTTACCTTCTTTACCAGCAAAC